>Ga0118677_10000691_pt1 | contig 73332 bp, 54 predicted proteins | sample AliMusrvi5mmetaG_FD_86154 | JGI IMG/M metagenome (GOLD analysis project Ga0118677, IMG submission 86154) | reverse complement strand
GGCTGGGTGAGGGGCGGATGGGCTCTGTGGGGGTGGGTGTTGATGTTGTTGATTGCATGGGAGTGATGGGGATTGTTGTGGGGGTCGCCGCCCCGCTTGTGATTTCACCTGTTTGCATCGGTGTCGCCCGGCCACCGTCCACCCACCATGTGGTCTGGGAAAACGGGGCTTTCCGGGTTTCCTCGACGAGCCGTTCCAAGTCATGTTCGCGGGGTTGGCGGTCTTCATAAAGCCGGTTCAGGCTGACGGGCGCCCCGTGGGCGGCCAGTTGCGACAGTGCGTGCAGCAACCCGTCCAGCCCGGAACGCTTGCGTGTTTCCAGCGGCACGACCACCCGTTCCCGATTCCCGAGAATGTGTTCTGTCAGCCCGCTCAGGACCGTACGGGGACCGACTTCGACGAAGACCCGTGCCCCCGCCGCATACATTGCCTCGATTTCGGACACAAATCGCACGGGCGAGACCAGATGCTCGCCCAACCTTGACTGGATGGCGGCGGGATCGGACGGATACTCCCCGCCCGTGGTATTGGAAAAGACCGGCAGCACGGGCGGTTCGAAGCGGATTTCCCCGATCAACTTTTGAAGCCGGTCTTTTGCGGGCGATACGAGGGGGGAATGAAAAGCGCAGGCCACCGGGATGGCTTGCGCCGTGATGTCTTTTGCCTCCAGCTGTTTCAGGGCCTCCGCAATGGCGACTTTGGTGCCCGAGATAATGGTTTGTCGCGGCGAGTTGAGATTGGCGATCCAAAGATCCGGCAGGGCGCCGACAAGCTCGCGTGTTTTCCCTTCGTCGGCTTCAACCGCCGCCATGGTCCCGAGGTCCCCGCGCGCTTCCTCAATAATGAAGCGGCCGCGGGATTCGGACAGGTCGAACAACATTTCAGGGGTGAGACAACCGGCGGCGTACAGGGCCGAATATTCACCATAACTATGGCCCGCCACCATGTGGGGAGTTATTTCCAGAGCCTGTAGCAGCTTCAGCAGGCCTGCGGATGCGGCGCCGAGCGCCGGTTGGGCCACGTTCGTTACTGTGATCGCCTGGCGCGCGATACGCTCCTCGTCTTCGCTGAAGCGCGGCGGGGGGAAGACAAACGACGACAATGGCCGGTCAAAGCGGCCGGCCAGCACACGGTCGGCCATTTCGAATGCGGTGCGGATTTCGTGGAAGTGGACGGCCAGTTCCCGCAACATGTCGGGATACTGGGAGCCTTGTCCAGGGAAGAGAAACGCGATGCCGGCATTCCGGGCCAGGGCCTGGGGAGGCAGATAGATGCCGGCGGAGGCATCCCACACGGTGGCCGTCGAGTCGGCGTCAAGCTTCCCGGCGATGGTGTCCAACTTGGCGGCCAGGTCATCGAGCGACGAGGCCACGATGGCAAGTGTCGAAGGTCCGGCGTTTTGCTGTGACTTCCGCCAGAGGGTGAAGGAGAGGTCCTTGAGCGCGGGTTGTGCACCCGCCTTCAGGGAAGAGGTCAGGCGGGTGACCTGCCCGAGGATTTCCGACGGTGAGGATGCGTGCCACAGGAACAGTTCGACTGGCCAGGTGATGGCGGCGGCCCGGGGAGAGCCCGATGCATATTCCTCGATGACAGCGTGATAGTTGGCGCCACCGAAACCGAAGGCGCTGACGGCTGCCCGCCGGGGCTGATTTTCGGGTGAGGACAGCCAAGGCCGGGTTTCAGTGTTTGCATAAAGCGCACCCCCTTGCAGGCAGTCATTGGGTTTTTCAATGCCGATCGTGGCGGGTAATACTTTGTGGTGCAGGGCCAGCGCCATTTTAAGTACTCCCGTGATTCCCGCCGCACCCTTGGTGTGGCCGATCATCGATTTCACCGAGCCCAACGCCACGGAGTTGGGCGGGGCGCCAGCCGCTTCAAAGAACTGACGTAACGACTCGGTTTCCGCCCGGTCGCCCGCCACGGTGCCGGTGCCGTGCGCTTCGACCAGCGCGACGGTTGAAGGCAGGACATCGGCGAGGGCATAAGCCCGGCGCAGCGCGCGGACCTGCCCTTCCGGCGATGGCGCCGTCATACCTTTGGCGCGTCCGTCGCTGGAGGCGCCGACACCCCGGATGACGGCGTAGATGCGATCCCCGTCCCGTTCCGCATCCTCCACCCGTTTCAGGACAAGCATGGACAGTCCCTCGCTGATACAGGTTCCATCGGCGGTGTGGTCGAAGGTACGGCACCGTCCGCGGGGTGAGAGCGCATGGGTTTTGCAGAAACACAGGTAGTTGAAAGGGCTCTGGAACGTGTCGGCCCCGCCGGCCAGCACCATGTCGCTGGCGCCGCTTTCGAGTTCGCGACAGGCCAGATACAATGCGGCCAGTGACGAGGCACAGGCCGCATCGACCGCGAAGGTGGGTCCTCCCAGATCGAAGCGGTTGGCGATGCGGCCCGCAATGACATTGAGAAGAATGCCGGCGAAAGAGTCTTCCGTCCATTCCGGCAGTTTCCGATGGACTCCCGCCAGGGCGGTGGAGCCCGATCCGGCCGACAGCGCCGAACGCAGCACATAATCCTGGCCCAGTTCAGCCAGGCCGCCGCTGACGCCGATGATGACCGAGGTGTTCTCCCTGGGAAACGGTCGGTTTTCGTACCCGGCATCCCGCAACGCCGCCCGCGCCACTTCCAGCGCCAGCAACTGGATGGGTTCAATGGAGGCGAGTGAACTGGGTGGCATTCCATACTGCGCCGGATCAAACGGGACGGGGTCAAGGAATCCACCCCAACGGGCGTAGATCCGGTCGGTGGCATCGCGCCGTTCGTCGAAATACAGTTTCCAATCCCAACGCGACGCGGGGACTTCGCGGATAGAGTGGGTTTTGTTCAGGATGTTGGTCCAGAACTGGCCAAGATCCCCGGCGCCCGGCAACAGGCAATTCATGCCCACGATGGCAATCCCCCTGCGGTTGGCGGATCGGTGAGGAGAAGGGGTTTCGCCGACTGGGCGCGCGGCCTCCCTCAGGATGGTGGCGCCGCCGGAGCTTACGTTTTGATGCAGTTCCTTCATGGTGCAAACCTCAAGGTGCAATGCCGCCGCCTGTCCCAGCATATAGAGTCCCCCGGCGAGCTGTCCTTTTTCATCCACTGGCGTCAATTCTTCCGTTGCGCCGTGCCGGCGTGCCACGCCTTTGGCGGCCAGGCGCAACCGGCCGATATTCAGGGTCTCCAGCGACAGGCGGAGTTGTTCCGCGAAGACCCCCTCGGCTTTCAATCGCGTTTTCTGCAGGGAAAACGATTCCGCATAGGGTGTGGGGGCGCACCGGACGACATGACCGGGCCCGGTTTCGAGAAGCACGGTGTGCCGGCATTCCAACGCCTGGCGCTGGAATGTCTCCAGGATCGCGCCCGAGGAGACCGCTTCCTTAGTGAATAGATACGCTGTTCCCATGAGAAAGCCGATCTTCACCCCGCGTTCCGCCAGCGACGCCATGGAAGCGGCGGCCATCGCGGCGCTGAGCGCATCGTGAATGCCGCCCGCCAAAAGCACATGGCAGGAGGGCAGCTCATGTGCGGGAACCGACTCCAGCAGGATTTGCGCCGCCTGCTCCCAGAGCACGAAACTTGACAGCGGGCCGACATGCCCGCCGCATTCCCGGCCCTCGAACACGAAGCGACGCGCACCGTCCTCGATAAACAACTTGAGCAAGCCGGGCGAGGGCACGTGGAGATAAGTCTGGATGCCGTCCTGTTCCAGCAGTTTTGCCTGCTCGGGGTGTCCGCCTGCGATGAGCGCGTAAGGCGGGTGGTGTCGCCGCACGACGGCCATTTGCTCTTCGCGCAGCGGTGTTTCGAGGAAGCCGAGCAACCCCACGCCCCAGGAGCGGCCATCGAAACGGCGGCTTGTTTCGGCGAGCAGGGTTTCAATCTCGCCTTCGCGCTGCACACCCAGGGCTAGGAAGGGCAAAGCGCCTGCCTCGGCAACCGCCGCCGCAAAGGCGGGGGAGTCGCTGACACGGGTCATAGGGCCCTGGGCGATTGGATACGTGGTGTCATGGGCCCGGGCCCATGCTGAGCCGTCCATGAGAATATCCACACGTCGTGCGGAGCGCAGGTGTGAGGACAATTCGGCGCGCAAGCCGCGCAGGGTCTGTTCTACCGTGCCGTAGCGTCCGGCGAGTCGGCGCGCGAAGCCCGCGTCCTGCCCGAGAGGCAGAGGAGGACGGGCCTCGTCACTCTTGCCGAAGGATGCGAGGGACCGGAACCGGAGGGGCGCTTCATCGCCGGGACAGTGGGTTTCAGAACCGTCCATTTGTTCAATGCGGGCCCGGAGCGGCGGGGGCAGCGGTGACTCCCGCAGCAAGGCCAGTTGAGAGTCGAGGACGCCGCCGGCGGCGCCGCCGGCAAAGGCGGAGGCGATGGTATGGCTACCTATTCCGCCCTGGACCCATATGGGCAGCGTGATGACGCGGCGGAGGCGTTGCAGCAGGATGAATGCGGTTTCCTCCCCGACCCAACCGCCGGATTCGTTCCCCTTGGCAATGACTCCATCGGCGCCGGCTTTTTCCGCCGCCTGGGCCGTCTCGAGATCCACAGATTCAACCAGAACCCGCACGTCGTGTTCGTGCAAACGGAGGATATGCCCGCCCACTTCCGCGGGTATGGTGCGGGCGAGGATAACCCAGCCCACCTGCGGGGGCAGGTCTTTCAGGAGGCCGGGAGCGATGGTGTTGTCGCCCAGGTCAAGGCGCAAACCGCATCGTTCGCGGGGGGCGCTGCGGAGTTGGGCGAGGGCGGAGCGCAGGGCGGCCTCGGACGGCGCCGATTCCCCATTGAGAATGCCGATTTCGCCCGCCCGGATGGCGGCCAAGGTGATATCGGGAGCCAAAAAGCCCGCAAATGAGGTCGCCATGAAATGAAAATCGTCCAGCCCTGTCATTGTGTTGATCTCCGACAAACAAGGTACTCATGATTTCATGCTTTCGTTAGTCCTCAATCAGGGAAACGTTAGAACGAGGTTCAGGAAGAAAGTGTGAAGCATGAAAAGGGTTACGAAAAACTAACGCATGTTGAATCGAAACCAATTAATTATCGGGTACACCAGCAAGACTTTGCCCAGAAACTCTTTCTTAGGATGTTAACGATGTATTCACTTGTATATTTTGAAATTTCCGGCGTGTGTAACGGCAAATGTCCATGGTGCCAGACGGCGAGGTTGAAACCCCGTGGGAGTTTTGTGGATCCTGCTGAGTTTGGTCTGGCGCTGGATAGGCTCCTCCACCTGAAGTTGATTGGTCCGGCGACCGTGATCAATCTGTTCGATTGGGGTGAACCCTTTCTGCATCCCGACTTGAACGGAGTCTTGCGTGAATTGTCGAAACGCCAGATCTCCTTCGGTTTGTCCACCAATGCCTCGCGATTCATTTCCCTTGATCCTGCCGTTGTCGGAAACATGCGTCAGTTGACGTTTTCCCTTCCCGGGTTCAGCCAGGCCTCCTATGACAGGATCCATGGGTTGAGCTTTGATGCTGTGCTCGAGACGATCGACAAGCAGTTGCATGAACTCTCCGCTAATCATTTTCGCGGAACCATCGTGGTCAACTACCATGTGTACCAGTTCAATATCGGGGAACTTCAGTTGGCCGCACGATACTTTGCCAAGCGAAAGACCTGCTTCAGGCCCAATCTGGCGGGCCTGGCGGACCTTGACTTGATGATGGCTTACCTGACCAACGGCATGGATAGGGACTGTTTGTGCGCCGTATCACGTGATCTCCTGATGTACTACCTTGACGGGCTTTTGGCCTTAAAGCCCGCCGGGTATCGGTGCCCTCAGTTTGACATTCTCACGATCGATGAAGACTTCAATGCCGTGACCTGTTGTGCTGTCAGCAAACACCACAAGGAATATGCCATCGGGTCCCTGTTTGAGTTGTCGGCGGAAGAAATTATGGTTCAGAAGACATCCCGTTCAATGTGTGAGGCGTGCCTTGCCTCAGGAGCCGCTTTCTGGGTTAACTCCTCATACGTGCCGGATTTTGTAAAGGAATTGACGAGAAGCGAATTCACCCTGCCGCCAGGACTGCGCCGGCTTGTGCCTTCCGGCCTCAGGGCGGCGCTCCGGCGGGCGTTTCCCCGCAAATCATCCCTCTACCTCGATGGCGACGCGACGTTCTATGTGGAGAAACGGCAAGTCAAGCCATGAAATTCATCAAGCCCCGCCCATGACGCTCATGAAAAACTAACATTGGTGTGATGGAGCGAAAATATTCATGAGGTATTAATTGCTCGGTGATTTCAATATCCAAAGGACAAACCATGAAAATACCTGCCCTGAGTCCAAGATCTAGGAGGAGGCCCAGCGGTATGAAGTGTCGGCTCCGTTTGCTGGCGGCGGGACTGCTGGTGTTGGCGCCGTGGGCTGGCCGTGCGGGTGACTTCCTCATTGCGACGAACACCGGGACCACTCCGAACACGATCACCATTACCAAATACACAGGGACCAATGTCGCCGCGACCATTCCGAGCACAACGAATGGCCTGGCGGTTGTCAGCATCGGGAATAGTGCGTTCTTTGGTTGCAGCAACCTGACCAGCGTGGCGATTCCCAATGGCATCACCAGTTTTGGCTTGTATGTCTTCGACGGGTGCAGCAGCTTGGCCAGTGTCACGATTCCCAACAGCGTTACGAATATCGGGCTTTCGGCGTTTTATGGGTGTAGTAGCCTGACGAATGCGGCCATCAGCACCAACATTACGGGCATCGCAAATTATACGTTTGCCGGATGCAGCAGCCTGGCCGGTGTCACGATACCCAACAATGTTACCTCGATAGGAATTGGGGCATTCTATGGTTGCGGCATCCTGAGGACCCTGACCCTTGGGAACAAAGTCGCCAGCGTCAAGGACTATGCGTTCGGCGGTTGCAGCAACCTGACCAGCTTTGTGATTCCCAATAGCGTTACCACCATGGGCTGGGGGGTTTTTATTGATTGCGGCAGCCTGTCAAACGTGACGATTGGCTCGAAAGTTACCAGCATCTCAAGCAATATGTTCGACAGTTGCACCAGTTTGTCCGCGATTACTATCCCTACCAATGTCACCCGCATTGGCAACTCGGCGTTCTCGGGTTGTTATGGTCTGAAGAGCCTGACGATCGGGAACCGGGTCACCAGCATCGGGGCGGCGGCGTTCGCGGGTTGTTCAGGCCTGCCTAATCTCACGATTCCCAACAGCGTTATCACCATAACAGGGGGGGCTGGATGGCCTGATAGTGTCCCCGGGGCTTTTCAGAATTGCAGCGGTCTGACCAACGTGGTAATCGGTGCGGGCGTCACCAGTATCGAAGATTTAACGTTCAGTGGCTGTTCCGGATTGACCCGACTTGTGATTCCTGCCAACGTGGGCAACATCGGGAACAATGCCTTCTCAAGTTGTTCCCAACTGGTCAACGTCACGATATCCAATGGTGTCGCCACGATCGGGTTGAGTGCGTTCTCCGATTGTATCAGCCTGATCAGCATGACGCTTCCCGACAGTGTCGCCAGCATCAGCGATCAGGCGTTCTCGGGTTGCACGAGTCTGACGAATATCATGATTGGCAAGGGCGTCACCAGCATTGGAGACCAGGTGTTCGATAATTGCAGCCGTCTTCGCGCGATAACGGTAGACCCGGCCAATTTCAACTATGGTAGCGTGGACGGGGTGTTGCTCAGCGGAGACTGGGCCACCCTCATCCGATGCCCGGGAGGCAAAGAGGGAGATTACACGGTTCCCGACAGCGTCGGCAGCATCGGGCTCGCGGCATTTCAGGGTTGCAACAATCTGACGAACGTGACGATTTCCGAAAACGTCACCAGCATCGGGAACTATGCGTTCGAGTCGTGCACCAACCTGGGCAGCGTGACAATTCCCGGCAGCGTCACCAGCATCGGGGACTATGCGTTCTATGGATGCGATGGCTTGGCCAGTGTCACGCTAGGTTATGGTGTCGCCAGTATCGGCTATCAGGCGTTCTGTAATTGTGCCAGTCTCAACACGATAGCGGTAGACCCAGCCAATTCGAACTATGGCAGTGTGGACGGGGTGTTGTTCAGCAGTGATTTGGCCACCCTTATCCGATGCCCGGGCGGCAAAGCGGGAGGCTATACAATCCCCGACGGGACCACCAGCATCGGGGACAATTCGTTCGAGTTGTGTACCGGATTGGCCGGCGTGACGATTCCCGGCAGTGTCACCAGCATCGGGTTTTCAGCCTTCGCAAACTGTACCGGCCTTACGGGGGCCTATTTCAGAGGCAATGCCCCCAGTTTTGCCTCCAACATTTTCAGCGTTCACAGCGTTTTCGATGGAGACACCGCGATCGCCTATTACTTGTCGGGGAAGACGGGATGGGACACGGTGGATGCTGGTGTTTCTCTTGCCTTATGGAGGCCGGTGGTGTCCGGCGACAACCATTTTGGAGTGAGCACCAACCAGTTTGGCTTCAACATCAACTGGGCAGGCGGCATGGTCATCGTGGTGGAGGCCTGCACGAACCTGATGAATTCCTCATGGATACCACTGCAAACAAATACCCTGGCTGACGATACACTCTATTTCAGCGACTCTCAGTGGACTCATTGCCCTGAACGATATTATCGGATCGTTTCACAATGAGAGAGGGGTTATGAGGTTTCGGACAAAAGTTCTGGATTGGATTATCAAGAAATACATGCCGGAGATCCCATGTCAACCGGTCATGTGGACGCTCGAATCCGTCTTTCTGGCTCGGGCCTACTATGTGGCGGCGGAGTTGGGAATCGCGGACATTCTCGCAAAGGGACCGCTGACCATTGCAGAACTTGCCCGGGAAACCCGGACCCATGAATCCTCGCTGTATCGTGTCATGCAGGCTTTGGCTGCCTTCGGCGTGTTCTCCGAGAATGACAACGGTAAGTTTGAAATGACCTGGCGGGCGCGGCAATTGCAAAGCGGGGTGGGTGGCTCGGTCCGTGCCTGGATCCTTTTTGCAGGCAGTCATCAGAATTGGATCTCATGGGGTTCGGTATTGGAATCTATCAAGACTGGGAAGAGTGCATTCGAGTTGGTCTACCAGAAGGATCAATATCAATACATGCGCGAAAATCCCGACTATGCCGCCAAGTTGGTCGAAGGCATGAACGACTGGACGGCATGGCAATGCCGGATGATTGTTGACTCATACGACTTTGGACGGTTCGGGAAAGTGGTCGACGTGGGGGGCGGACAGGGGCGGTTGGTCATTGAAATCCTCAGGTGCAATCCGCAGGTCAAGGGGATGCTATTCGACCAGTCCTACTCGACGGGAGCGGCCCAATTGAATGTCAATGCCGCCGGTCTTGGTGATCGATGTGAGGTGGTGGCCGGGAGTTTTCTGGAAAGTGTTCCGGAAGGCGCCGACGCCTATGTCCTCAAGCATGTTCTCCGGGACTGGCCTGACGAGAAGGCCCGGGTGATCCTGGCCAACTGCCATCGTGCGATGAAGCCCGGAGGAACTCTGCTTGTGGTCGATGGCGTGATCGATCCCCGGAACAGGACGGATCGCCTTCAGAAACTGCTGAATCTCGAGCAGTTATGGTATGTGAGTGGAGAACTCCGGTCACTCGATGCCTGGTGCGTGATGCTTCGTGACACGGGCTTTGTGGTCGGGGAAATTCGCCCAACCGGCATCGTGGATGCGTCCATTATTGTAGCTGACAAATCCCGCTGACCGGTCACTTGCGGATCAAAGGCCCGGCAATCCGAATCTGTTCTCCCACACGCGGGGGTGTGAACAACGAATAGAGCCCTTGGGCGCTGTCCCAGTACACCCAATGGTAGCCGGCATCATCGAGGGAGCGTGCGAACGTGAAGGTTGCCTGGGTTGGAAAACCTCGGCTGTTCACCCGGTCTACAACCACCGTCATGCAGGGAACAACAACATTGTCGCCGGGGGAAAAGCCAATTTCCTCCGGACGGAAACATGATGAGTTGAGAGACTCTTTGTAGAGATCATGATAAAATGGGGTGCCCGGAGGCATATCGCCCCTCCTCGGTCTGGCGGGAATCAACGGTCCGTGAGTTGAGGTCTCCACCAGGGTATTCGTTCCCGTCCTGAAAAGTGTGATGTCGCCGAGGCCTGATGAAAGGACGCGCAATCCGGCCGGCAATTCAATTCCATTGTGGATGAAGGACAGACTTAAGTAGGAGAGGATCTGCGTGTTTGGCGGGTTGACGATGATCAGTTGCTGGCTGGCTGCTGCCCGCAACGCCGAGGGGATTGGTTCCACCTTCTCGGAGTGATGCCAGAACATGGCGATCATCCGCATGACATCCGACGCAACCGGTTTCAAAAGGTGAAAGATCACGAACAAGATACCGATGCCTTGAACCAGGCGGCGCGGGATGCGGCCCTTGGGGAGCCAGGCGCTGCCGTCCACGAGGCCTGCCAGGAAGGTTGCCAACAATGGTGCGGAGCCAATTGCCGCGAAGAGTAAGGTTCTGTCCCCGGGCAAGGTCCGGGCACAGGCGGGGAATAGGGCCAGAATCAGGCCCAGCGCCCAAAAACGAGCGGTCCGCTCTCTGCGTAGCAGGGGCAGGAACGCCGTAGCCAGTGCGATCAGGCCTGCCACCGTCAATCCCCATACCCAAGGCTGAAACCAGGGGGAAAGCATGGCATACTTCGCCGCAACCGAGCCGGTGAATTGATCCAGAGCCAGGATGGGGCTCCATTCGAGCAGGTTGAGGGCATAGCGCACCGGCTCGCCACCCGGATCGATATAGATCCCGGAGCCGGAAACGCCGAAGCCCATGGCATGGTATATCCCGCGCCAGGAGAGTGCGATGAGTGCGAACGGTGCAAGGCTGGCCATACGGGCTTTCCACGGGCGGTCGTCAAGGAATAAACTGTAACTGAAAAGATAGGTCGCGGCGGTCACTGCCCCTTCTCCCGCCAGTAACCCCGCTGCAAAAGCGACCCAGGCGGCCACGCCCCACTTCCATGACGCGCCCCGGACATGGCGGTGGTAGAGCCATATCGTCAAAGCCACAAAGCAGGCCGCGATCAGCGAATTGCGGGCGGCGATCCATTTTAAGCTCTCCCAGTCTTCCGGCTTGAGCGTCAGGAGCAAGCCGGCCAAGCCAGACACCCAGCGCCGTTCTTCCAGTTGGCGGTAGAGTCCCCAGGATAGCACCAGAAAGAGGGCGAACCAGGCTGCGCTGTGGATGCGAAACAGCACCCTGTTGGAAGGCCACAGGTAGTGATCCAGCCAGTGCGATGCGGCGGACAGGGGACGCCAGAAAGATTCCTGCCGCCCTTCGTGTGTCCACCAGGGACAGAGGCCGACTGCTTTCCTTTCATGCATTTGGCCGTACTTGCTCCAGTCAAACAACGTCATTACGGCTTGGCCGACAGAGCCGGAAGTCCGCAACTTACTCTCATGGCAAAGATCGTCGCCGGACAAAGGAATGCGCCAGACCGGAATGCTGATCACGAAGACCAACGCAACGAGAAGTGCCGGCAAGGCACAGTGACCGAGTATTTTCTTAATGGAATCCAGACACATTCCTTCAACGTTGTCATGCGTTTATTAGTCATGGATGAGTTGGTCATTAGATTGATGTAATTATTAAAGAGTAACGTGAGATCAAGCAAAGGAGTAACCGGTTCCTAATCCCTGTCTAACATTCCGGGTTCACAGTCAATTCCATTTGTTCAAGGCGGAGTTACTGTGCGAGTGGAAATATATGAGTCAGAATAACAACAACGAAACAGAAGAAAAACGGTTCTCAAAATGGCAGGCGGTCGGTGCGTGCCTCGGGTTGTGTTTCCTTTGCCTGGTATGGGGGGGCATCTCCGTCCAGCATGGGTTCTTCCCTGGGCATTTGCTTCGCAACGCCTATGAGGGGGCCAAGGCGGCCCGGGCTAGTTTGCACTATTGGCATCTGAGATATAGCGACGACCTCTGGTCGACAAACCGGTTTTCGCGTAGTGGTGTCACGATTCATGACCCGGCCAGGACGTTCGAGGGCTATACCTTGTACACATCCGGACATATCCAGGGTGCCATCCTCATTGATATGGAGGGGAAAGTGGTTCATCAGTGGAAACTACCCTACGAGCAAGTGTGGGATTCGTCCGGCGAGGTGAAATATCCCCGCCCTCCCCACCAGGTTTTTTGGTTCAAGGCGCAGTGCTTTCCGAACGGCGAGCTCATGGCCGTTGTGGAAGGCAACGGGGGCACGCCCTGGGGCCAGGGAATCATCAGGATGGACCGCGATTCCCGCCTCATCTGGAAGTACCTGGGCTGTGCGCATCACGACTTTACCATTGGTGACGACGGTCGTATCTACGGGCTGACCCACAAGATCAGGACAGAGCCTTTTCCCGGCTTGGATCTTGATTACCCGTGTCTGGAGGATTATCTCGTCATCCTTTCGCCGGACGGAAAGAAATTGGATGAGATATCCATGTTTGAGGCGTTGGCGAATTCCCGATTCAAGAACAGGCTGGAGGAATATGGTGTCAAGACCGCATTTGGCGAATACTTGCACTGCAACGCGGCCCGGGTGGTTACGGCGAAAACGGCCCGTCAGTTTTCGTTTGCCTCGCTGGGGCAGGTGATGATCAGCATGCCGCACTTTTCAAGCTCGCTGGGTCTGCTGGATCCGACCACACGGCGTTTCGTGTGGTGCGCAGCCGGAGCATGGCGAGCCCAGCATGACCCTGACTTTTTGGATAATGGGCACATGATGCTTTTCGACAACTGCGGCAACCCGGATGTTGGCGGGATTTCACGCGTCATCGAGTTTGATCCTCTGACCGGGGGAGTGGCGTGGTCGTACCATGGTACGGCCGCCAATCCCCTGATCAGCGAAAAGCGGTCGAACGCCCAACGGCTACCCAATGGGAACACGCTCATCACGGAATCGGATTCTGGCCGACTGCTCGAAGTAACGACCACGGGGGACGTGGTCTGGGAATTCATCAATCCCGTCAGGGGAGGGAAGAAAGGTGAGCTCATTCCGGTCATCAGCACCGGCGAGCGCATCGCGCCGGAAAGCCTCGATCCATCGTTTCGCGACTATCTTGCTTCAAAACAAACTCAAACGAAAGGTGCGCCGTGAACACACGCCTATCAGTCCTGTTAATAACCCTTGTCAGTCTTTTCGGCATTGTGCCTTCAGCCATGGCTTACGTCGGACCCGGTGCGGGCCTGACACTGGTCGGCTCGTTTATCGGGCTTTGCCTCACCCTGCTGGTGGCGTTGTGGGCTATCATTTCGTGGCCGATCCGCCATCTGCTTAAGCGCAGGAGACGGGAAACTGCAGCCAGCCAAAAGTCTCCGGAGGTGGATCAAACACATGACAGCCCCTCTTCTTGACCTTATTGATAAGCGTTTGCTGGGATTCCTGCCTGACTTGGCAAAAATCGCGTTGTGGGCCGTCCTGTGCGGCGTCATCTCCATGGCGCTCTACCGGTGGCTTTCCCCGCAGAAACGGCTGGCGGCGGCCAAAGATGACGCCAACCGGACGCGCCAGGCGCTTTCCCTCTACGATGGTTCGATGGATGGGTTGATCCCGCTCATCAGGGCGTCGTTGCTCGCGGCGCTCCGGCACATGGGCCTGTGTTTAGGTCCCGCCCTTGTGTCTTCAATTCCTGTGATCGCCATATTCCTCTGGATGAACGCCGTCTACGGTACCCCTGCGCGGGACACCCTGTCATTCGGTCCGTCCTGGTTCAGGGCATGGTACGTTCCGTTCAGTTTCGTCATGCTGGCGGTATCACTGACCATCAAGAAGGTGTGGCGCATTGTGTAGGCGCGCCTCCCGGAGGAAGGTTTATGGACAAAACATTGCAAGAGAGTTCGGACTTCCAGGTTGACTGGCTGACAAGCCGGTTGAGCCAATGGGTTTGGAATTCGCCGGGGCGCGCCGTGCGGCTGGGACACCGTGAGAGCCGGTGGTTTGCCGATGACTTGCAGGCCTGCCCGGTTCAGAAGCCGGTTTTCATTGCCGGGCTGGCAAGGTCGGGGACCACGATCCTGCTGGAGTTCATGGCGACCCTTGAAGGGGTGGCCACCCATCGCTATCGCGATTTCCCGCTGGTCCACATTCCCGTTTGGTGGAACAAGTTTCTGGACCTTACGCCCCGAAAAAGCATGGATCCCGTCGAACGGAGCCATCGCGACGGCATCCGGATCACCCCCGAAAGCCCGGAGGCGATGGAAGAGCCCATCTGGATGAGTTTCTTTCCGCTGGCCCATGATTCCGCCGCCAGCCAGGTGCTGGATGCGGCCACGGTGAATCCCGCCTTTGAGGCGTTCTTCCGCGACCACTTGCGCAAGATCCTTTTCGTGCGCAAGGGGCGGCGGTATGTGTCGAAGGGAAATTACAACGTCACGCGGCTTGAGTATCTCCTTCGCGTTTTCCCCGATGCGCGTTTCGTGGTGCCGGTTCGGGAGCCTGCCGGGCATGTGGCCTCGCTGATGAAGCAACACAGGATTTTCACGGAAAACCTGCGGGGCAACTCCCGCGCACTTGAACATTTGCGCCGCGTCGGGCACTTCGAATTCGGGCCGGACCGGCGTGTGGTCAACGCGGGGAACACGGCTCTGGCCCGGGAGGTCGAAGCGTTGTGGGCTGTCGGCGAGGAGGCGCGCGGTTGGGCCCGGTACTGGGCCTCCATACACGGGTTCCTCGCGGCGCGCATGGAATCGGACCCGCTCTTCCGGAAGGCGGTGCGACTGGTCCAGTTTGAGGAATTGTGCGAGCGGCCGGCCACCGAGCTTCGGAAGATCGCGGAGCACGGTGAGTTTGATGAAGCCGCGCAAGGCGCAGAACGCTTTGCGGAGCGCATCCGGTTTCCGCGTTATTACGCGCCTTCGTTCAGCAAAGCCGACGGGATGTCCATCAGGGACGAAACGGCGAACGTGTTTGAGCGACTGATGAGTTTCCAGAATAAGGAGTATTAGAGCATGAAAATCAAAATGTATGGCAGGGGGATTTCGGTGTTGCTTGCGGCCACCTTTCTTCTGGGCGCAGGCTGCGGCAAGCGGCCAGCTGCGCCAGAGGCCAGAATCACGGTTTCGGGCGCCTGGGCGCTCTATCCGATGATGGTCAAGTGGGCGGATGAATATCGGAAGTCGCACCCCGGTGTACAGATCGACATTTCAGCAGGCGGAGCCGGGAAAGGGATGACGGATGCCCTGTCAGGCGCCTCCGATATCGGCATGGTTTCGCGGGATATCAATCCTTCCGAAGAGGCCAAGGGAGTCTGGTGGGTGGCGGTGGTCAAGGATGCGGTGATTCCCGTCATGAATGCCTCAAACCCGAACGCCGGCATCATCGCCAAACGGGGCCTCACGAAAGAGGAATTTGCCGCTATATTTGTGAAGGGTAACGTCCGGGACTGGAGTTTTGTGGGTGGCACATCGGTCCCGCTCCATATCTATACACGATCAGACGCCTGCGGCGCAGCGGAAACCTGGGCCAAGTATCTTGGCGCCAGACAGGAGGACTTGAAGGGAACCGCCGTTTTCGGGGATCCCGGCGTGGCTGAAGCCGTGCGCAAAGACGCCTCGGGCATCGGGTTCAATAATCTGAATTTCGTCTATGACCTCAAGAGCGGCCAACCCCTTCCGGGAATCCGTGTCGTTCCTATCGACCTCAATGGAAACGGCGTCGTGGATACCGGGGAGGATTTCTACGGAACCCACAAGGCGGTCATGCAGGCCATTGCGACGGGGCGTTATCCCTCCCCGCCGGCTCGCGATCTGAATCTGGTGCACCATGGAAAACCCCCGGCCGGGCCAGTTACCGATTATATCAAGTGGGTACTTACGGATGGGCAGGCGTTTGTAGCCGAAGCCGGCTATATCGCCCTGCCCGCTGAAATACTCAACAACGAGAAGGCAAAGTTGAAGTAGGCCATGGATCGTGAATCCATACGAAAGGGGCTGGATCGCTGGGGCCGCCACGGCATGGTTGCCTCGGCGATGTTTTGTGTTTTACTGCTGTTGCTTATGGCACTGGGTCTGCTGTGGAAATCCTGGCCTATTCTTGACTCGCATTCACTGGCCGGCCTGTTTCTGTCCAGTGTCTGGAAACCCAACGGAGGACAGTTCGGATTTCTGGCCTTCATCGCAGGCTCCTTGTGCATCACCGGATTTGCCGTGCTGCTGGCCATGCCGGTTTCGTTGCTGACGACCATCTATCTGTCCGAATATGCCGGACGCCGGATCCGGGTGTTGATGTCGCCCCTGATCGATCTTCTGGCGGGCATTCCCTCGGTGGTTTACGGGGTGTGGGGAGTGCTGGTGGTCGTTCCGCTGGTGAAAGATCATCTGGCGCCGTCATGGGGACGTTATTCATCCGGTTACTGCGTTCTTTCCGCCGGGATCGTACTGGCCATTATGATTTTGCCCGTCATTATTCATGTGGGCCTGGATGTGTTGAAATCCGTTCCCCAGGGTTTACGCGAGGCCTCCCTGTCCCTGGGCGCGAACCGGTGGGAAACGGTGAAGCATGTGGTGTTGCGGCGTGCGGCGCCGGGCCTGCTGGCCGCCAATGTTTTAGGCGTGTCGAGGGCGTTTGGCGAGACGATGGCCGTCCTCATGGTGGCGGGAAACGTCGCGGTGGTTCCGAAATCGGCATTCGATCCCGCCTACCCGCTGCCTGCGCTCATCGCCAACAATTACGGCGAGATGATGTCGATCCCGCAATATGACTCCGCCCTGATGCTGGCGGCCCTCATGCTTTTCGTGGTGGTGTTGGGTTTCAATTTGTTGTCGCGCTGGGTTTTCGCCCGTATGGAGCTGCACATATCAGGATGATCCCATGAGAAAACAGATTGAAGAAATGGCCGCCAAAATCCTGATGCTGGGCGCCACCGTGCTGGTGGCCGGGATGGTCGTTTGGATTCTCGGAACCGTGATATGGCGAGGCCTCCCGGCGTTGAGTTGGGAAATGGTCTCGCAGACTCCGTCCGGCGGTTACTATCTCGGGAAGGGCGGGGGTATTCTCAATGCCATCGCCGGGTCCCTCCTGGTGGTCGGCGGCGCCACCCTGCTGTCGCTCGGAGTGGCCTTGCCGGTGGCGTTGTGCCTGAATGTCTATTTCAAGACCCATTCCCGGCTGGCGGGTTGCGTCAGGGCCTCGCTGGATGTGCTGTGGGGTGTGCCCTCCATTGTCTATGGCGCCTTCGGGTTTGCACTCATGCTTTGGCTCGGGCTCCGCGCCTCCCTGTTGGGGGGGATTATCACCGTGGCCCTGATGATTCTCCCGATCATGATCCGGGCCATGGATGAAGTGATTCACATGGTTCCGCGCGAGATGCTGGAAGCCTCCGATGCCCTGGGCGCCACCCGGTGGGAGGGCGCCTGGAAAGTGATTCTCCGGCAGGCGCTTCCCGGCCTTGCCAGCGCAGCGTTGATCGCCTTCGGGCGGGGTATCGGGGATGCGGCCTCCGTTCTTTTCACGGCGGGATTTTCGGACCGGATTCCGATGTCGCTTGCGGACCCTGCCGCGACCTTGCCGCTGGCCATTTTTTTTCAGTTGGGCACCCCGTTCCCGGAGGTTCAGCAACGGGGCTATGCCGCGGCGCTCATTTTAACGGCCATCGTGCTGGCGGCCAGTGCCCTGGCGCGTCTGGTCAGCCACCGGGCGGGACGGTTCGTAATCCGATGAAGGATATGCCATGACCGCCAATACCCACATCGAAGTGAAAGACCTGAACGTGTATTACGGCGCGGCCCATGCCCTGAAAAATATCCACGTCAAAATCCCCAATTGCCAGATCACGGCGGTCATCGGCCCTTCCGGTTGCGGAAAATCCACGCTGTTACGTTCGTTCAACCGCATGCTCGACACCATGGATGGTGTGCGGGTCACCGGCGGGGTGCTGGTCGACGGCGAGAACATTTTTGCGGCCAACGCGGATGTGCCGCGGCTCCGCCGCAAAATGGGTCTGCTTTCTCAGCGGCCGTTTCCCCTGCCCATGTCGATCTATGACAACGTGGCCTACGGGCCGCGTATCCATGGGGGGGGCCGCCGTTCGGACCTGGACCGTACGGTGGAGAAATACCTGCGGATGGCCAACATGTGGGACGAGGTCAGGGACCGGTTGCATGAGCCCGCCGCGCGGCTGTCGATCGGCCAGCAGCAACGGCTCTGCCTGGCGCGAGGCCTTGCCGTGGAGCCCGAGATCATCCTGGCGGATGAGCCCACCTCGGCGCTGGACCCGATTTCAAGCCGCCATATTGAACACCAATTCCGCGAATTAAAGGCGGACTACACGCTGGTGATCGTGACCCACATTCTTCGCCAGGCCCGCCGCCTGGCCGACTATGTGCTGTTCATGTACCTGGGCGAGCTCATCGAGCACGGGCCGGCGGCCGAACTGTTTGAGAATCCCCGTGAGGAATTGACGAAGGAATATATCAAGGGAACGATCAGTTGAGAGGCAGGGTCATAATGAGGAGTAAGATTCAACCGGCAGTAGTGTGGTTCACAGGATTATCAGGGTCCGGCAAGAGTACCCTTGCGGAGAAGCTGGAGCATGCCTTGAAGGCTCGCGGTGTGGACACCGAGACGCTGGATGGCGACCGGGTCCGCGCGGCCTTTCCGAGCATCGGCTTCTCCCGGGAAGAGCGCAACGCGCATATCCGGCGCATGGGTTTCATGGCGGGTCTTCTTGAGAAACACGGTGTGGTGGTGCTGGCGAGTTTCGTATCGCCTTATGAAGAGGCCCGCCAGGCGGCGCGCCGGCAATGCCGCAATTTCATTGAGGTCTATCTGTCCACCCCCCTTTCCGAATGCGAGCGGCGCGATGTCAAAGGCCTCTACAGCAAGGCGCGCCGGGGCGAAATCGCCAACTTCACCGGAGTGAGTGATCCGTATGAAGTTCCGGAACATCCGGACCTGGTCATCGACACCACCTCCCTGGGGGTGGATGAATCCGTGGCCCTGGTGCTGGGGAGGTTGCAGTCATGACCCCCCGTTCCCTGACCCATCTGAAGCAACTGGAAGCCGAGAGCATTCATATCATGCGCGAGGTGGCGGCGGAATTCGAGCGGCCGGTGATGTTCTACTCGGTCGGGAAAGACTCCTCGGTCATGGTCCGGCTGGCCCAGAAGGCCTTTTACCCCGGACGGATTCCCTTTCCGCTGATGCATGTGGATACGGGTTTCAAATTCAAGGAGATGTATGAGTTCCGCGACCGGTTTGTGAAGGAGATCAAGGCGGATCTCATTGTGCATAAGCATGAAAAAACAGCCGACCCAGCGGTGAACCCTTTTGCCCTCGGAACCCAGAAGTGCTGTGCGATCCTCAAGACGCAGGCCTTGGTGGAAGCCATCCGGAAACACAAGTTCGACGCGGCCTTCGGGGGTGCCCGCCGCGAGGAGGAGAAATCGCGGGCCAAGGAGCGGGTGTTCTCCTTCCGGGACGAGATCGGGCAGTGGGATCCCAAGAACCAGCGTCCGGAGCTGTGGAGCCTCTACAATACGCGGGTTAACAAGGGCGAATCCATCCGCGTATTCCCCATCTCCAACTGGACCGAATTGGATGTGTGGCAATATATCCTGATGGAAAAAATCCCGGTGGTGCCCATGTATTTTGCCCGGGAGCGCGACATGATTGTGCGGGACGGGCAGTTGATTCCGTTCGAGGAAACCCTGCCGCTCAAACCGGGCGAACACCCCCGCAAGGTGCTGAGCCGATTCCGTACCCTGGGCTGTCATCCCTGCACCGGCGCCATCCGTTCACCGGCGGCCACCGTGGCGGAAATTATCGAGGAAATGATGGTCGTGCGCATCTCCGAACGCTCCACCCGCGTGATTGATCATGACGCCGAGGGATCCATGGAAATGAAAAAACGCGAAGGGTACTTCTAACATGAACGCGATTGAAGCCTTCCTGGCGGAGAATGAGAAAAAGGACCTGCTGCGTTTCTCGACGGCGGGCAGCATTGATGACGGCAAGTCAACCCTGATCGGCCGCTTGCTGCACGATTCGAAGAACGTCTACGAGGATACGCTCGCGTCGATCAAGAAGGCGTCCCGTGAGAAAATGTCAGAGGAACAGATCGATCTGGCCCTGCTTACCGACGGGCTCAAGGCGGAACGCGAGCAGGGCATCACCATTGATGTCGCCTACCGCTATTTTTCGACCCCGCGCCGGAAATTCATCATCGCCGACACGCCCGGACACGAGCAATACACCCGGAACATGGCGACCGGCGCCTCGACCGCCAATCTCTCCATCGTGCTGGTGGATGCGCGGCATGGCCTGCTGCCCCAGACCCGGCGCCATGCCTTTATCGCCTCCCTGCTGGGGGTACCGCACATGATCGTGGCCGTGAACAAAATGGATGCCGTGGACTTTCGGGAAGATGTTTTCACGGCGATTCGCGACGCGTTTGCCGCGTTTGCCGCCAAACTGGGGATCAGGGATCTGCGCTTCATTCCGCTGAGCGCCCTCAAGGGTGATAACGTTGTCCATCGCAGTGGAAATATGCCCTGGTACCGGGGCGAAAGCCTGATGGAAATCCTGGAGAATGTCTACATCGGTAGTGACCATAATCTTGTGGACCTGCGGTTCCCTATCCAATATGTGGTGCGCCCGGATATGGGCTTCCGCGGCTATGCCGGAGTTGTCACCTCCGGCGTGATCCGCCGGGGTGACGAGGTGCTGGCGCTTCCCTCCATGAAAATCAGCCGGGTCAAATCGATTGTCACTTTTGATGGCGAAATGGAAGAGGCCTGTCCGCCCATGTCGGTGACGGTCACCCTGGAAGACGAGCGTGATATCAGCCGCGGGGAGATGCTGGTCCGGCGGCATAACCTTCCCAAAATGGACCGGCGTTTTGAGGGCATGGTGGTATGGATGGGGGATGCCCCGATGGATCTGAACACCAGTTACTTTATCAAGCACACCACCCGCCTGACCCGGTGCCGGGTGGATGAAATCCGTTACAAGGTGAATGTGAATACCCTGGCCAGGGAGGCCGGGACGGAACTGGCCTTGAATGAAATCGGCCGTGTCGTCTTCACCGCCAACCAACCCCTGTTTTGCGACGCCTACGCGAAGAACCGGGGAACAGGCTCATTTATCCTGATTGATCCCGTGACCAACGCCACCGTGGCGGCCGGGATGATCATTGACCGTGAACCGGCGGAACAGCTTGCTTCCCGCATCACACCCGGGTCAGCGGCGCACCCGATGAGTCGGCATGGCCGCCAGATCGGGGCCGGGGAGCGGGAGGCGCGTTACGGGCAGAAGCCGGCGACCCTGTGGCTGACCGGTCTGGTGGGATCGGGAAAATCCAGCCTGGCCGGCGCGCTTGAGCGGAAACTTTTCGACCTGGGCGCCGTCAGCGTGGTCCTGGATGGTTCGAATGTGCGCTCGGGACTCAACCGTGAATTGGATTTCACCCCCGAAGGGATGTCGGAACATCTTAGGCGGGTGGCAGAAATGGCGCGGATACTGAATGATGCCGGGTTGATGGTCATCTGCGCCTTTGTCTCCCCCCATGAAAAGGTGCGCCGGCAGGTGGCTGAAATTATTGGAACCGACCGCTTCCTGGAGGTGCATGTGGATGCGTCCCTTGAGTGGTGCCAGGCTCACGACCACTTGGGGTTATATTTGCGGGCCGAGGCGGGCGAGGTGCGCAACGTGGCGGGCGTCAACTACCCCTATGAAGTCCCCCCCACACCCTCGTTCCGGGTGTCGACGCCCGGGATGACGCCTGAGGTTGCTGTCGCCGGCATTTTGAACCTGCTTCGTGAACAAGGGATTTTTCCGGTCGGCGCCCCCCCCTTGCAAACATCTGACAGCCTGCTAACTCAGGGCTAATCTTTCTGCGGCATAGTCCGTAGTGCTATGTCCGGTGCCCATAAATATATACTGATCATCATGGGAGCCCTCGTCTTGGCTCTCTGCCTCCTTCCCGCCCACGCTGAACGTTCCCGTCTCTCTATCCACTCCCCGGTTCCGTCACCCTCTCCAATCACGAATACGCCATCATTGATAAATCCGTTTTCCTTCGCCCGTTACTCCATCATCCTGACCCGGATGCCATTTGGCAACGAGACCGCCGCCGTTGCCACTGCGACCCAGGCCGAGGCCATGGCCACCCCGGCTGAGAGTTCCTGCAAGACCCTGAAGCTATGTGCTATCACCCGGAACCATACCACCGGCAAAATGCAGGTTGGGCTGATGGACCAGGCGACCCAAAAAAGCTACTTCCTTTGTGCGGGCGATAAGGTGGATGGCATGGAACTGAAGGAGGCCGATTATGTGGGAGAAAAGGCCTTACTCAAAATGGGGGATACAGAAATGTGGCTGGCCATGAAGGCGAGTGCGATGGATGCTCAGGTGGTTGTCCGTAATCCATTCGGTCTTCAAAACGCCATGCCGCAGCCGCCGCCAACTCCAGATGAGGCCGAGCCCAAGGCCGACATGGCTATGAGTAGCGGGGAGGCGGAACCGGCTGCCGCCAGCCTGCAGAAGCGCCTTATCAGTGCCCAGATGGATCTGATCCGCGCCCGTGGAGCCAAAGGTCCGCCCTTGCCCATGGCCCTCACGCCTGCAATGGACGATCAACTTGTTAAGGAAGGCGTTCTCGCCCCGGCGGAGTAGTTCGGAACGACCTGGCAGGCGCGCATTGACACCTTACAGAGAGGACACGGATTGAGGCCGTGCGTGGAGTGGGATACCGCTTCAGGGACGGCTGAGGCTGTCTAAAACACGTTTTTCGACCTTTCGGGACCCCCGAAAAACTAATTGAAAAATATGGAAGTCCTAATTCACTTCAAACGCTCTTTTTTGAGGATGTACACGTTTTCAAAGGCTCGGGAGGTTCGCGGTGTGCAGGCCGGGATGGCCTGCAACAGGGCGAGGGAATAGGAAAACGGGGAAGGAGGTGGATGCGTAAATAGACGAGGAGGGAACGAGGGAGATGGAGTGAAGAGGTACACAGTAAGACAGCAATTCAAGTGAAGTAACGAAATTTAAGAACAGACACGTAAAGAAAATAACCAAGAAAAAGAAAATGAAAACGAATCAAACAAAAATATTAGGGCTTATGTCCGCTGCGGCGCTTGCGCTCGGCGTGCAACAGGCCGGGGCAGTATATTCGGGAATATCGGACTATGATGGATCGCGCGACAACGGGCGGGTGTCCGTGCGCGTCACGAATAACATCACGGCGAACACCACGTGGGCCAGCAACAAGGTGTATCTGGTGGATCGGCTTATTTGCGTCAAGAGCGGCGCGACTTTGACGATTCAGCCCGGATGCGTCATCCGCGGGTTCCCCGTTAGTTCAGTTCCCCAGCAACCGGGCTCAGTGCTCGTCAGCCGAGGAGGTAAGATCAACGCCGTTGGCACGGCCCAGCGTCCCATCATATTCACGGATATGTATGATGACAACTGGGACACCAATTATGGCACGTCGGTGACCATCCCGGCCGGGGTACATACCGCTGGCCCGTTGACGGTTGACTATGGCAAGTTGAACAACCATCTCACCGGCATGTGGGGCGGATTGCTCCTGTGCGGCAAGTCCTACATCGCGTGGGATGCATTGGATGGTTCGAAGATCTACTCGCCGGACCCTCGGGTTGAGACCGCAGTGGAAGCCATTGTTGCAGCCGGCAGTGATACCAGCTACGGCGGTTGCAATGACCTTGACAACAGCGGCACCCTGAACTACGTCGCGAGTCGTTACAGTGGCTTCGTGCTTGGCCCGTCGAAGGAGATCAATGGCATGACGTTCTGCGGCGTGGGCCGGAATACGTCGGTTGACCACCTTGACGTCTACCAGGCGAAGGATGACAACGTCGAGTTTTTCGGCGGCTGTCTCAACATGAAGCATCTGGTGGCATGGAACGGTTGCGACGACGGATTGGATACGGATACCGGTTGGCGCGGCAAAGTGCAGTTCGTGTTCATCGCCCAGGGCGTGTGCACCAACTCCGATCTCGCGCACTCACAGCTTCCCGACACCTCTGACAAGGGGTTGGAATGGGACGGCGCGGGCGACTCGACCGGGTTCAATGACGATCCCCAGTCCTGCGGCACGTTGCTCAACGCGACCATCGTCGGTATGGGTTCCAACTCCCTCGACAACGCGAACACCGCGTTCACGCTCCGCGACAACGCGGGTGGCCGGCTTGCCAACAACATCTTCATGGACTTCGGCGGTGGCTGCTCGCTGATCGAAGGCGTGGCGAACCCGACCTCCAACAACTGGCCGTACGGTGTCAACTGCTCGGCGGCGAAGTTGACCCAGCTCTATACCCAGGATCGTTACTTCCTGAGTGGCACGAACAAACAGGGTACCGTCTTGTCGGCTCCGGCCAACGGCGCCAACTACATTGGCTATCGGGATGCCATGGCGTTCTACATCAATGGCGTGTTGACGAATACGATGTTCGTTGATTTTAAACGCAACTTGTTCTGGAACATGGGTACGCCGCACTCGATCGGATTCGTGACCAATGGCCCCAGCTCCGGCACCCGGTATAACACCGGGATCGACTATTGGGGTAATGACAACGGCCGGTTCGCGCAGCATGCGGTTCTGGGCGCGTCCCCCGAAGATGCGGGTTATGATATCGTCGCTCCCGGCAACTTCGGCGGGAACACGGTTTCGGCGGATCTGCCGGTCATGTCCTTCGAGCGGGATGATGTGATTAACATGCAGCCCACGTTCCGCAATGTGCCGCATAACTACAGCTGCGTCAAGAAGATCGACCCCCGGGTCAATACAAACCTGAACCTGATGACCAGTGGTGTGTTGCCGCCGGCCGACGGGTTCTATACGCCCGTTATGTTCCAGGGCGCGATGGGCAAGAAGAACTGGGCGGGTCCGTGGAGCACGGCGTGGCGCTTGGGTGGTTTCGAGACCAATGGCGTGCCGACCGGTGACGAAACCGGTATCGCGGTGAAGGTCACCAAGACCGGTTCCGGAACCTCTGGCAAGGTGAACATCTCGGTGAATCCCGACACCTATGCTGGTATCGATGCGGACTGGTGGATCGTGGCGGTTCGTAATTCCGACGGCGTCTGCCGCTGGTTCAACCTGGCCAGCTGGCAGTCCACGCACGGTGGCATCTGGTATGCCTACCAGGGCTCCCTGTTCACTTTGGCCCCCTACGCGATACCCATGAACACGTTGCCTACGGGCACCTGGACTGTGTATTTCGGCGTCGACCTGAACAAGGACGGCTTGCTCACTTGGGACAGCCTGGTTGTCGGCAGCATTGCCTACACTCGGTAACTGTCTTCATAGTATGTTGGTTGTGACTGGCGGCAGAGGCAACTCTGCTGCCAGTCTTTTTTTCACCCCTTACGGGTGTGATACGGAAGGAAACTCAAACCAAAAACATACGCTCGCATAATGACCGGCTAACAATCGGGGTGTACCTTTCCACTTCTTTATATAACAACAAGGAGATCGGCTCATGTGGAAAAGGATTTTGGAACAGATTCTGGTAAAAAAAATCATGCTCTTGGCAGGTGGCCTTCTGCTGGTGTTTGCGGCGGGATGCAATCCCGGGCAGACCGGCCCGCTCGGGTACGGCTGGACCTGTGCCTGTGCGATCACCAATGATGACGTTGACCGGAGCGACCGTTGCCTTGCCCAGAAGATGATCGCTCTTGCCTATGTGGCCGAAGGCGATGTCAAAACGGCCCGCGCCTGTGCGGTGCAAATTGAGGACTACAACAAAGGGCTGGTTCTGGCCGCTGTTGCGGAGTGGTTGATCACGCACGGCGAAAGGGCCCAAGCCGAAGCCATTCTTCCGGAAATTGAGGCCTGCAGGTTCACGGCAAGGGATTGGCAACGCGATTATCTCCAAACGGCCATCACCCGGGTCCAGGCACTTTTGGGGAAAGAAAAAACAGTGATCAGCAGTGCGGTGAAGTTCAATGACCACTCCGGCCTGGGGGGGGATGTGGCCGCCAATCTTGCGCTTGTGTTGTCGAGAACTGGCCGGGTGGCAGAGGCCACCGGGATCCTGGACGACCTCGCAAAAACGAATGGTGTCCAGACCGCAGACTCCAGTGTCAGGGGTTTTCTGGACCTGGCTGTTCAGGGTCGGCTTGACCGGACGTCGGTAACACAGATGGTTGTAAAAGCCTGGGAATCAACAGATCACATCAAACCTTACCGGCGCTGGGATTTGCAACTGGATGTGATTGAAGTGATGACCAAGCTGGGTTTTGGCGATGAAGCCCGCGTCCATTTGACCGAATTAACCTCCAACGTCGTGGCGGCAGTTAAACTTCCCCCCGATGCGCAAGCCTCCATGTTGTGCCGAGGTTCCATTCTATGGAATAAACTGGGGGAACCTGGGAAAAGCGAGACCCTGCGAGGCGTGGCGGAGAAAGCCCTTGAGCGCAAATTGGAAGATATTTTCCAACCCGGAACCTACGCCACAATTGCCGGAGTCTATGCGGAAACAGGAGACATGACCCAGGCGCGGATCTGTTATGCCCGCGCCCTTGATCTGGCCGCTGGCCTGGAGAATCGTCGGCCACGCGCTCAGGCAGGTGTCGCGGTGTGTGTTTCGCTGGCCGGACACAAAGGGGTAATTGATGCAGGCATCCAAAAGGGGCTTGATCGCCTTCGTGAGACATTCGATGCCGCTAAGCCCTAGAGGATGGCTGATGGCTGTCGTCGTGGTGATGATATTCGCGGGGGCTTCGGCAACCCGCGGGCAGGTACCCTTGGGGGGCGTTCGCGGGGTGGTGTCTGATGCGGAGTTCAGCGGTCCGGTGGCTCAGGCCACGGTTCAGATGGTGGAACTGAACAAGCAGCAGACCACCTCTGAGGACGGGCATTTCTTGTTCGAAGGGGTGCCTCCGGGAACCTACACGGTAACGGTCTCCAAGCCCGGTTACGAGCGCCATGTCGAGCCGTCGGTGACAGTGTTGGCCGGGGTGCTGGGGGATCTGGCGATTGAAATGAAGGGCGAACTGACCGAGATGGAGGAGTTAACGGTGCGCGACTTGGAACTGACAGATACCGCCAGCGAAACAGGGTTGTTGAACCTGCGTCGCAACACCCTTTCATTCCAGGATTCCATCAGCAAGGATTTGATGAGCCGCGCCGGGGCGAGTGATGCGGCCAGTGTGTTGAAACTGGTTGTGGGGGCGTCGGTCGTGGATGGAAAATATGCCACGGTACGCGGGCTGAGCGACCGGTATGTGGGCGTGGCCGTGAACGGCATGCGGGTACCCAGTTCGGATCCCAAGAAGCGGGCCGTGCAGTTGGATATCTTTCCCGCAGGGACGATTCAGAGCATGACGGTTTCCAAAACCTTCACGCCGGACCTTCCGGGCGACTACAGCGGCGGGGGTATCAATATCCGTACGATTTCCATGCCGGATAAATCCTTTTTGAAATTTTCAATGTCCCGCGAGGAGAACAGCATGTGGACCGGCAAGGACGGCTTCGTCACGTATGAAGGGGGCGGGTGCGGACGGTGGGGGCGTGATCTGGGACTGCGCGCCATTCCCGGCGGTGTGGATGGCCTGATCCTCAATCCCGTCATTACCCACAATCAGAGTCAGTGGGGCTACTCGTATGACCAGAACACCAAGGATGAATTTGACAGGATCACCCGGAGTCTCTCGCCTACCATGGGTGTCAAATTTACTCAGGTGCCCGACGGGAACTACGGCTATTCCCTGAGTGGTGGCGACCGGTGGGACATCGGCCAGGGTTGGAACATGGGCTGGATTGGCGCTTACACGTATGGCCAGAAGTTCGCGGAGCGGGACTCGATTGAAAGTGTCTACAGTCTGGATTCCGCCGGATCAAGGAGCCCCAATGATGCCGACTATCATCGGCGGACTGGTAGTCAGGAGGTCAAATCCAGCGCTCTGGCTTCTGTGGGGATGGCCAAGGGCGACGAGCAGACGATGGGGTTTACCTGGCTGCGCACACAGGCCGCTGCTGATCGCGCCTCCATTCTGACCGAAGACGTGTTCCCCTACGATATGGTCGTCAATGGGGATCCGGCCCGGAGAATCCAGGGTATCGAATATGCGGAACGCTCGCTGGACAGCCGACAGTTGACCTGGAAGCGGAAGTGGGACAGTTTTGATGTCGAACTCATGGGGTCGCACAATCTTGCCCGGCAGTATGAGCCGGATCTCCGGCGTTTCAAGGAACTGATCTATCATCCTGATGACAGTACATGGGTGTCTAAACTCAGCCAGGCCAGCACGCTTCAGGGGCTTTTCGACCACTCGCGGTTCTGGCGTGACGTCCAGGAGGACAACTCGCAATACGGCGTCAACCTGACCCAGCATTTCCGTTTCAACGATGCCGAAGGACAATTAAGAACCGGTTGGATCGAAGACACCACTCACCGTTCCTACACCTATGATGCCATCATCTACCGGAATCTGAGCGGCTCCTCCTTCACCATGAACGATCCCAATCAACTGTGGACCGATTCGTTATTCGGCCAGCCGCCGTATCAAGATCCGATGTCTTGGTTTCTCGCTCCATTACCCTACGGACCGGCGAATGTGCAATACACCGCAGTTCAACGCCAGCCGTCAGGCTACTGGATGGTAGATTGCCCGGTTGCGCCCAAGCTCAAGGCGCTCCTCGGCGCCCGCTGTGAAGTGACGGACATGACCGTTGAGCCCTTCAACGATTTCGACGCCGACGGCCAGAATAATTACCTGACCATTCCCAGTGACGGAAGCACCATCAATCTCGATCAGATCTCACTGGTCAGCAAGGCCGAGGCGAAAACCCATCTTGAGGATGCAAGCTGGCTGCGCTCTGCGGGGCTTGTTTATGAAACGGCGCCGAATATGAACGTGCGCGTCAACTGGTCGCAGACGATAGCCCGGCCCACGTTCCGGGAACTGGCGCCCGTCCTGACGGTGGATCCGATCGAGGGCGAAAATAATTACGGGAACAAGGACCTGAAGCTTGCCCGGCTGGAGAATGACGATGTCCGCTGGGAGTGGTTCCGGAAACCCGGCGAGGTGTGGGCCGTGAGCTGGTTCTACAAGAAGGTGACGGATCCCATCGAAAAGATCACCTTCGGGTACTATGGCGACCAGTATGTCTATGCCCTGAATTATCCCGAAGGCCGGGTCGCCGGGATGGAGTACGAGGTCAAGAAGAACCTCGACTTCATTCCCCTGCCGATCGGCACGCTCAACGTGGGTGCCAATTATACGATCATCAAGTCCACTGTCACGATCCCGGAGACGACGGCCAACCGGCTCAAAGAGACTTACAATTGGAAATTCAAGAAGCGCGAGGCGAAGGATATGTACGTGTCCCCCTTCAACCTGTTCGACCAGGGGTTCATGTTCGGTTTCTTCAACACGAAGGATGCTGCGGATATAGAGGGGGAACAACGGGACATGGAAGGACAGCCGGCGTTTCTGTTCAACTTCAACCTGGGCTACGACATCGACAAGTGGGGGACATCGCTCAACTTCTTTTACAACATCCGGGGAGATATGCTCAAGACTGGCGTCAGCCAAAGCGGAAGCGGCGATATTTCCACGGTCACCCCCGACATCTATTCGAGGAAACTGGCAACCGTTAATTGCAGCGTCTCGCAGAAGTTCGGGGGCAACTGGAAACTAACACTGGCGGCGCAGAATCTCCTTGATTCAGCCATCAGCGAGGTCTATCGCATTCCCGATGAAACAGACATTCCACGGCGGAGTTACCGTGAGGGGATCTGGTATTCGGCCAATGTCTCGGCGGCGTGGTGATTCCCTACCAATGAGGTACCAGGAATTAAAAATGGGTAAGAAAAACAAAGTATCAGGAAAACGATGGGGCGTGCTGACGCTGGTTATGGCGTTATGTGCCGTGCCTGTCGCGCCAGCTGCGGACCCCGACCTGGGTTCGGGTGTGGTTGCTGCGCCGGGCGAGATCGCCGGCAGCGCTTCGCCGGGCTGGCTGGGCGCGATGGCCCGGCAACCCTGGGCGAAGCGACTGGCCCGCATGTGGACTGGCGAGGAGCCAGATGATAGCAGTAGCGCGGTGGTGGGCGGGCGCATGGGGGCTTTCCTTGATAGGGTTGAACAGGGCAACTTGTTTCACATATTCCGGAAAGGGGGGCCGATCATGTGGCCCCTGTTTTGCGCCGCGCTTTTGTCCCTGGGCACCGTCCTGGAGCGGGCCGGGTTTTTCACCTTGGAGCGTTTCCGCCGGAACGCTGCCGAGCAGCGGAAGTTTATGGCGGCCCTCGGCGAGGGACACCTCGAGCAGGCGGCCGAGATCAGCGCTGGCAGTCGCTTCTATGTGGTGCGCGTGCTTGGCTACGCCTTGTCCCATCAGGGTTCCGCCCTGGAAGGGGCGATCCAATATGCCAAGGAGCGGGAGCTGCACCGGTATCGCCGGGGCATTCCCATGCTGGACACAGTGATCACCCTGGCTCCGCTGCTCGGTTTGCTGGGCACGGTGACGGGTATGATGGCGTCGTTTTCCCTGATTGGCGGCGAGTTGGGCGCTCCCGGGGCGATTACGGGCGGGATTGCCGAGGCCCTGATCGCCACCGCGTTCGGTCTGGGCATTGCGATTACCAGCCTGATTCCCTTCAATTTGATGAACCAGAAACTGGAGACCGCCACCCAGGAGATTGAGGAAGCCGCCAACGCGATGATGACGATTCTGGCCGGGCGGATGGGTTCCCTTCACCGGCAAGGAGGCGTCGCATGATCGGGCGTGTGCTGGGATTCATTTTTGGTGTGTTGATCATTGCAGGGGTACTGCTTTTCGGGGGGTTGCTTATGCCTCATGGCAAAAAGAACGCCCACATCAAGAACGTCGAACTGCTTTCGGGGGACATGCAAAAGGAAGAAAAAAAGGTGGAGCAACCTCCGCCTGAAAAACCTCCGGAGGAACTGCAAGCCCAGAAAGACCAGCCGCCGGAGATCAGCGAGGTCGTGGCTACCCCGATGTCCGACAATACCCCCGCGTTGGATGCCGCCAGTTTGAGTTCCATTATGTCGGCCCTGGATCCCGGATCGGGCGGCGGGGAATTCGGGTCGGCCGTCTCCCTCGCCTCCGGCGGCCGCATTGGCGGAACCGGCAAGGCGGGCAGCCATGGCGGCGATGCCCTGGACAAGGCTTTCGGCATGGACGATATCGACCAAAAACCACGGGCTATTGTGCAGACACCACCGGCGTATCCGGCCGAGTTGCGAGGCAAGAAAATGGGGGGCGTCGTGCAGGTTACGTTTGTCGTGACGGCGACGGGTCAGGTGGCCAACCCGCGTGTGGAGAATGCCTCCCATCCGGCCTTCGGGGCGCCGGCCCTGGCGGCCGTGCGGCAATGGAGATTCGAGCCCGCCGTCAGGGGCGGGACAAGGGTGAAATGCCGGATGCGGGTTCCGATTAGATTCCAGGCGGGGTAGACCATGAAGATCATCAAACACCATAACTGGCTTGGCCTGACCGTTGCCCTGTGGGGCGCGGCCACGCTTTCCGTGCGGGGAGTTTCGTCAACGGCCACGAATGCTGTGGCGCCTCCCTCCGCCGCGCTCGCGGCCTTGTGGAAGGATCCCGTGTTCCAGAAGCAATTCGTCGGGAGCTACGGGATCTCGGCGGAACTTGAGCCCCGGGTGACAACGGAGGAAGTGGCGTTATTGGAGCGTCTCCGCCCGTTGATGGGAACGAATTTGCGCGCGGCGGCCAAGTTGTTGGAGGCTGAAATCAAACCGAACTCCTCGGCGATGCTGGATTTCAATCTGGGCAGTATCTATTTCCAGCAGGATCAGATGGACAAGGCGGCGCGGCGGTATCGACATGCCGTGGAGAAATTTCCCTCCTTTCGCCGGGCGTACCGCAACCTAGGCATGATCCAGGTCCGTGACGGGAAATACGACGAGGCGATTGCGAGCTTCACCCGGATGATTGAATTGGGCGGCGGCGACGCCTATTCCTACGGCCTGCTGGCGTTCGCCTACGCGGCGAAGGAGGACTATCTGGCCGCCGAGGCGGCGTACCGCAATGCCTTGCTGCTCCAGCCGGACAATACGGAATGGCGGCTGGGGCTGACCCGGTGTGTTTTCAAGCAGCAGAAATTCGAGGATGCGGTCTCGTTGCTTGACGTGCTGATCCAGCACTATCCCGAGAAGCCGGAATTCTGGCTCCTGCAGGCCAACGCCTATCTGGGCTTGAAAAAGCCCCTGAAGGCGGCGGTCAATCTGGAATGTCTGGACCGCATGCACAAAGCCACACCCGAAAACATGGTTCTGCTGGGGGATCTGTATCTGGGCGAGGATTTGGCGGACCTGGCGGCACAAGCCTATGGACTGGGCCTGTCGGGGGAGCCCGCCTTGCCGACGGCCCGGGTGATCCGGTGCGCTCAACAGCTGGCGGCCAAGGGCGCCTTTGGGCAGGCACGTTTCGTCAATGCCCGTCTTCGCGCCCTGCGTGAAAAATCGCTGGAGCCCGCCGACCGTGCACAACTGGCCAAGCTCGATGCGCGGATCGCCATGGCGCGGGGGGATGAGGGGCCCGAGTTGGTGCGGGCACTGGAGGAGACCCTCAAGTTGAACCCGTTGGATGGCGACGCCCTGATGCTGATGGCCCAGTATTTTTCACGCAAGAATGAATCTGAACGTGCCATCCTGAACTATGAACGCGCAGCCGAAATTCCGGAGTTTGAGGTGCAGGCCCGGACACGGCACGCGCAATTGCTGGTCAGTCTGGGCCGGTTCAACGATGCGCTGCCCCTGCTCCGGCGGGTGCAGGAAGTGAAACCGCGCGAGGAGATTGCCCGTTATCTGGAGCAAATCGAACGTGTTGCAAGGAGTAAACGATGATGTCGAAAAGTGCCTTGATTATGGCGGCCTTGTGCGGCTCCGCCCTTGTGGCGGCGGCTGGCGCACCGCCGGGTGCGGGAGCGCCCGCCGAGGGTCCGGCGTTGGCGGAGACCCGGATGGTCCTTGACAAGTGGATCGAGACGCAGCAGGTCATTGCCCGGGAACGCAAGGATTGGCAGCAGGGCAAGGATATGCTGGAATCGCGCCTGGAACTGGCGCGCAAGGAGGCCGCGACCATTGATGAGAAGCTCAAGCAGGTCGAGGCGGCATCGGCGGTGTCGGCCAGACAGCGGGAGGCCATCCAGGCGGACATCGCGAAGCTCAAACAGTCATCGGAACGGCTATCATCGGCCGCCTACCGGTTGGAAGCCAATATCCGGCTGTCGTTTCCGATGCTGCCCGATCCCGTGCAGACCAAACTCAAACCGCTGTATGACCGAATCCCTCCTCATGGTGCCACGACCAAGGTGACGGCCGCGGAACGGTTCCAGAACGTGTTGGGGATTCTCAGCGAGGCGCTCAAGGCCAACAATGAGATCCCCGTGGTATTTGAAGTCCGGACCCTTGCGAACGGGAAACCGGCCGAAGTCCGCGTGCTCTATGTGGGGTTTGGTCAGGCCTACTATCTGAGCACGGCAGGGGAGGCCGGTATTGGCCGGCCCTCGACCAACGGATGGGTGTGGGAAGCTTCTGATCGAATTGCGCGGGATGTGCTCAAGGCAATTGAAATCCAGGAAGGCAAGCGCCCGCCCGCCTTCGTTTCCCTTCCGGTGGTGCTCAAATGAAAATGATATTCACAGGAATGATACTGCTGGCTTGGACGCTGCTGGCGGCGGAGCCCGCTTCTATTCCGGCCTCCGGACCGGCGGCCTCTCCGGCCGTGAAGGGGCTTGCCCAGTCGGCCCAGGCGGAACTGGAGCGCGCGACCCGTGAACTCAACGAGTTGCGGGACGAGATTGCGACGGCGAAAGTCCCCCTGGCCGAAGAGCTGGCGAAATGGGAAGACAACCTCGTGCAGGGCCGGCGTAAGCTCGACCAGGCCCAGAAGATGGCCGATTCGGGAACGATGGAAATGGTCGCGCTCAAGGCGGAGCAAAAGTCACGCGAGGACGAGTTGGCGTACATTGCCAATCTACTTGATGAGTATGCCCGGACCTGCGAGACCAAGGCTTCGATCACCGAGTTGCAGGTGCTGGCGTCGGCCTTGGAGGCCGCAAAACAGGCCCCCAACAATCCAACCCTTTCTGCCGACGACCGTTTTGACCGCCAGGTGGCCGTGGTCGATTTGACCTGCACCCGGCTGGCTGGGGCGATCGGCGGAGCGCGTTTTGGTGGTACCGCTGTGGGTCCGGACGGGACGGTTGAGGAGGGGCAGTTCCTTACAGTCGGTCCTGCGGCCATGTTCGGTTCGACCAACGGTTCATTGGCGGGGGTCGTACTTCCACAACCCGGTTCCACCAAGCCGATGGTCCGTCCCCTGGAAGGCGAGTTGCAGGCCGGTCTGGCCGGACTCATCGCCACCGGCAAGGGCCTCCTGCCGGTGGACCCCTCGCGGGGTGGAGCCTTGAAGGCGCTGGTTCATAAATTCGACATTGTCGAGGTTTTCAAAAAGGGGGGGCCGATCATGTGGCCCCTGCTGGTGGCAGCGTCCCTGTCGCTTTTGACTGTTCTGGAGCGCCTCCTCTTTTTAACCCTCGAGCAAGGCCGCCGCAATACGCATGCCGTCCAGCGTTTTCTTGAGGCGGTGACCGAGGGTGACTTCGAGAGGGCGTTGGTTATCGGGGGCAAATCGCGCTTCTTTGTGCTGCGGGCGCTGGCCTATGCGTTGGAACACCGCGAGAAGTCCATTTCGAATGCGCTTCTATTCTCCCAATCTCGAGAAATGCGGCGCTATCGCCGTGGGATTCCCATCCTGGACACGGTCATTACGCTCGCTCCATTGCTGGGGTTGCTCGGCACCGTGACGGGCATGATGGGTTCCTTTGCCCTGATCGGCGGCGAACTCAGCGCCCCAGGGGCGATCACGGGGGGTATCGCCGAGGCGTTGATCGCGACTGCGTTCGGCCTGGGAATCGCCATCACGAGCCTCATCCCGTTTAACATGTTGAATGCGCGCATGGAAGAGGCCCGGCAGGAAATGGAGGCGGCGGCCATCCAGCTGGAATTGCTCGTGAACCGCCCGGCAGGCCCGTTGGAGGCCATGGGCCAACATCAGACGAATTAAGGAGAATGAACCTATGCATGGCGGTGGAGGCGGTGGACCAGGAAAAAAGGCAAGGATCGAGATCATCCCGTTGATCGACATCATCTTCTTTCTGCTGGCCACCTTTATCATGGTCTCGCTGTCCATGACCCAGAACCAGGGTGTTTCGGTGGCGTTGCCGAGCGCGGCCTCGGCGGCCTCGTTGGGCGACCAGCAGGAAATGCAGAAGTCGGTCACCCTGAGTGTTACGGAAAAAGGCGAGGTGTTCTACAACAAGGAGAAGATTTCGATCGCGCAGTTGCCGATGCGGCTGCAGAACTACAAGACCACCAGCAAGGATCCCAAGGTGATTGTCAACGCGGATGCGGGGGCGAATTTCAAGAATGTGGTGGCAGTGCTGGATGAGGCCCGAAAGTGCGGGATCGCTAAAGTGGGGATAAACACGGATAAAAAATAACGATCAACAGTAAAGAGGAGAATACGGATGAATAAGTCAGGGAAAACAGGAATAAAAACAGGAGAAGCAATGAAGAAAATTATCTGGATGACAATGATTATGGCGGGCGGCGTCAGCCTCTGCCCGGCACAGGAGAAGACGAAACCAGAGGCCGGCAGTGATGCCATGCTCGCCGAGGCCTCGCAGGAGGCGGCGACGCCCTGGCGCGTGTCGGGCGGGCTGCTGTACAAGAACTGGCTTTACGAGCATGATGCCCTGCAACAGCGGGGACCCACCACGTCCAAGGGGGGGGAAGACTGGGAAAATGGAAGTACCTCCGGGAACGGGTCGGGCTTGCAGATGAAGGTTGGGCGCGGGGATGGGGCGCTGGATGTGTCATTTGTCAAATCGGACTTGAAATACGAGTTTCACAAACCCAAGTACTCGCAGACTATCGATACTGTCTCGCGTGATTTTGAAGTGACGTGGTCACAAATTACCGGCCGTAACAACCAGGCCGAGTACGGGACGGTCATGGGGTTCCGCTACCTGGGTATGCAGAAGGATGACACCGCTGTGGAAAACGGAGTGGTCGGGGAGGTGAATAATGGCAATGTGAACTGGATGATGCTGGAGGGCGGATACACCGGTAACTGGCGGCCTTTTGAAACGCCGACATTCCAGGCACACGGGTCCATCCTGTTCTTCCTGGGCGAGGCATCGGGAACCGCCCGTAGCGGCATGGACACGAATGTGACAGATGGCGTCTTTTCTGAAACCTACAGCGACCAGTATTCCCTGGGCTACGGTGCCCGGGCGTCGTTTGGGGTGGATGTTTCCATTACCAAGCGTGTCTGGCTGTCGATTGACTATATGCGCGAGTGGTTGTATTCGTTTGACGCCACAGACACGGGAATCGTGGTCTTCCCAGACAACAGCGATGCGCTGTTCATCGAGAACCATCATGCGGTTATGGGAAGTCTGAACTACGTATTCTAAAGCGCTGGAAGGCACGCACGGGAGGCATCATGTATAAGTACGCCGTCGCTTGGCTGCAGGGAATTGCCATGGTCTGTTTTGCCGGGCTTTTGGCCGGTTGTGCTTCAACAGGGACCACCGTCGTCTCGAAAACCGAAGGGGGGGGGGGGGTTGCGAACGGGCAACGCATCCTGGTGGTGTCGCAACTGGCATCTCTGGACGAAAGTTGGTCCGGGGCATTCGAAAAGGCCATCGTCTCCGAACTCAAGAAGGCCGGTTCGCCTGCCAAGGTTCAGAGTCGGAACCCCCTGGCTCTGCAGATTGACAAGGTCCGGTATGCGAGCCAGATTGCGGAGTTCAATCCCGATCTGGTCCTGGTCATTGAACCGGGCGATGGAATGGTGGATGACCGGGGACGGAGTTTCAAACGCACGTTTGAGGCCGGTGTATTCCGGCACTATGCTGAACGGGGCCGCCGTGATCTGTCCTGGCGCGGCAAGGTCGTGGTTGAACCTGCGGGGGCGTTCGTCATGGCTGATGATATGCCCGCCTTGGCCCGTGATCTGGTGGCCAGATTGACGGCCGACGGAGTGCTTCCGAAACCGCAACCGCAGCGAATTGTTATTGTGGGGCCATCCCCGACTCCGTTGAAGGAAACAGTCCATCCGGCATCAACGAGAGGCTTTGGCCGTTGAGCTGACTCAGAAATAACATCCCGCTAATGATTCCCAAATTCCGAAGGCGTTAACTGTGTCTCATTATTGTTTCATATGGAGGATTGAACGAAGTGAACAATCGTGACCGAAAACATCGAAATTATCTATTTACTGCCATTGTTTGTGTTGGCCTTGCCGCGGGATTGACGTTTTGCTCTTCCTGCAGCACTCCGCCAGCGGCGGATGATGGGCTTGTGGGTATCATTTACAACGTTGCAGCCCGCCCCGACAGTGGACACATCGCCGGGAAACCCATGGCGACACCCCTGCCTGCCCCCGTCGCCAGATCATCGGGTGCGGTCACCCCGGATGGTCCGGTGACGAACGGCTCTCCGAATAACAGCTCCCCGAATAACGGTTCCTCGGCTAACAGCCCACTTGAAGCACAATATTGCTACCGTATTTCCCCGGGAGATGTGCTTGCCATTTCCTATTTTGCGCATCCTTTGGTGGATCTGAAAGAATACCTGATCGACAGCCAGGATGTCCTGACGATTTCGGTGGCCGGACAGGATGTTCGCACGGCGGATGTGGTGGTTCGGCCCGATGGATTTATCTCCTTCTACCTGATCGGCGAGGTTCCCGTAAGGGGATTGTCGGTGCCCCAGGTGCGTGAGGAGATCACCAAACGGATGGCCAAGTTCATGCCGGCGGCTGACGTTACGGTGCTCTTGAAGGTGGGCAATGCCCTTACCAGTGAATTTCTCAACACGCTCAGAAGCAATACTGATTTGGGATCCACCCGGATTATACAGGTCCGGTCGGATGGCACGGTGACGTTCCCGCTGGTGGGAGAAATCCGGGCGATGGGGAAAACCCTCCCCGATCTTTCCCGCGAGATTGAGAAAAAGTATGATCTATTGTTCCGGCGGGGCGTTTCGGTGAATTTGAACCTGAATTCCAGCTCGGTCGGGAACATCGCCGTCCTGGGAGAGGTGCAGAATCCCGGCCGCTACACGATTAGCAGCCCGGTCAGCCCGTTCTTCGCGTTGGCCATGGCGGGTGGCGCCAAGGAAACCGGCAAGAAATCGCAGGTTGTGGTCGTGAGCCGCCGCCCCGATGGCAAGGTGGGTTGGACGGTGGTCAATCTTGATATTGACTCCGGTCAGCCGCTTGGCCCGGAAATTGCCCTGGCGCCCCAGGATATGCTGCTGGTGCCCAAGACGGGAGTGTACAGCCTGAATCTTTTCGTGGAACAGTATATTCGCAGGTTGCTTCCGGTGCCCACCAGCATGGGCTTTGGCTACAATTTAAACCATGTATTCTAGGAGAATCTCGTGACGTCGTATAATGACTTGATAAAGAATTCCTACCGTCTATTGATCTATCACCGGCAACGGGTTTGGTGGATTACCACCCGTATCCTTGTGGTGACCATTGCGATTACCGCCTTCTGTCTGGCGTTTCGGCCGCGGTATGTGGCCAAGACCACGATTACCATTTTGCCGACACGCGGTGAGATCGGGTATGCGAATCAGAGCGGTAACTGGGCCTCCAGTCCCGCGACCTTGCTCGGCAAAACCTATGAGGAAACCCTGTCCAGCCTGACCCTCGCGCAGGATGTGGCGCGCACGTTGCTGGAGCGGGATCGGACAGAATATAATAACGGCGGTCCTTTGGGCCATATGCGCCGTCAGCTGATCGGACCGGCCTTTGGTTTCTTCCACAAGGTGCTGGCGTTGTTGAATACCGGACGATGGGAGGATCAGGATCCCGCAGTGGCATTGGGCCAGGCCATCCAGAATCGCACGGATGTCAAGAATTTGCAGGGATCGTATGTCTATGAGATTGCCGTCACATGGGAGAATCCCAAGATTGCGGCGACCATGGCGAACCTGATCGCGGAACGCAACGTGGCCTTGACCTTGAAGGCCAATCAGGAAGAGATGCGGACCACCCGCGAGTTTATTGAGAAGAGGATTGTCGAGACCAAGGGCGAACTGACGGAAGTGGATAAGAAGATCAGGGATTACCGCGTCAGCGAGAAACTTTACGCCGCCTCGACGGACTTGGATCTCAGCCTTCAGGAACAGTCGCAATACCAGCGTGAACTCACGGCCATCCAGATCAACCGGGCTCAATTGGATACCAAGATTGATGCGCTCAAGGCGTACCAGACACCGGTCGCCATGGCGGCGATCGAGGCGGAACGGGCCGAACTTAAAACGCGGGAAGCCGCGATCCAAAAGGCCATCGACGCGCAAATGGCGAAATTGGACAAGTTGCCTGCCAAGGAGGCCGGGCTGTTGGACTTGTACCGGACACGGCTGACCACGGAGCGTGCGCTGGCCGCGCTTCAGGATCGGCTGCTTGACACGAAGGTGTTGGAAGCGGCGCAACTCAGTACCGCACGGGTGATTGACAAAGCCATCGCCCCCCTTTATCCCGAGGGTCCCCTTATGCTGAAGAATATCCTGGCCGCGATTATCGTCGGTCTGTTCTTGTCCGTAGGCTATGTCTTGATGATGGAGGCGTGGCGGCCGGGGATGAGAAGCCGCGAAGACCTTGGCGCTGAAGGCGATGCCCTGCTCGGGCTCGTCCCGTTTGTTACTCCGAATGACCGCGAGGCGAGAGGTCACGGCGATCCCGATAAAGAGAAACAAGGCGGGGGAATGCAAGAATTATTCCGCAGTTGGGTGTATGGGCGCCACGGGACTGTGGAGCATCGCCGCATCGCCAAACGGCACTTGGAGCATCTGTTGCTTCGCCTGACGGATGGCGCTGTCTTCCCGCGCATTTGCATGTTTGTGAGCCTGAACGGGGGTGAGGGGAAAACTTACCTCATTGAGCAACTCGTAAAACTGGCCAGTGAGGCCGGACTTAAGATCCTTCTTATTGACGCCAACTTTAGCGCCCCGGGGTTATGCAAGATGTTTGGCCGTCCGCCTGCCCCCGGCTTGGCAGAGGTGTTGTCCGGTGCGGCCGAGGTCAAGGACGTGGTGGTATCTGTCAGCCCAAGGGTGGACATGGTTGACGCCGGCCTTATTCACATTAATTCACAGGCAAAATGGGCGGTGGAGGCCACCCGCGTGGCGATGGTCGGACTGGGGGCGGGCTACGACCTCATTCTGTTTGATTCCGTGGCATTGCGCAATGATCCTTCAGTGACCCGCTTGCTTCCCCTGATGACGGATGTCCTGTGCGTCATGGATGCAAAAACATCGCGGCGTAGCGATGTGGAGGAGGTGCGGCAGCGTCTTGATGGCGCCAAAGCCAAAATCAGGTTCATTTTGAACAAGAAAATGTACTCGGGCGATCATCTCTTCGCGGCTGGAAAAAATGGGCACGCCGCGTCGGAAAGTGCGGCTAAACCGCTGGCGCGAAGCCGTGTGTAAGGAGCGTCGCTTGGATGGGGGCGATCTTTAAAAACGGAGCCACGAGCGCCCGCATGGTGGCTTGGGCCTGGTGGGTGTTGTTCTTGATCGCCATGACAGGGGTGTGGTTGTTTGCGGATACGACGTCGGGGTGGGCCCGGTTGTGCTTGTTGACGGCGTTCGGGTTGGGCAGCGGTTTGATCCTGGTGCGGTTGTGGCCCCGTAAGATTCCGGTCCTGAACTATCACAGTGTGTCTGCGGATCCGCACTGGATGCAGATTGGAGACTGTTTGTCGCTCACGCCGGAGGCCTTTGAGCGCCAACTGGCGTATCTGTCACGGCAGGGATACCGGAGTCTGTTCGTCAGCGAGGCGCATGCCCTTCTGGCTGGGCGCCATGATCCGGAGTCGCAGGTTAAGCATGTGGCGCTGACGTTCGATGACGGCTATGCGGACAACTGGATCGCGGCGTTTCCGCTGCTCAGGAAATATGGCATCAAGGCGACGATGTTTATTAGCACCGACTTTATTGCCGATGCGGATGGCTGTCGGCCGACCATTGGGGATGTGGCTCCGGACGCCTTGGACTGGAGTGGATATCTGACGTGGCCAGAATTGCGTGCCATGCAGGCCAGCGGCCTGGTTGAGGTTCAGTCGCACGGCGGATCCCATACGCGTGTCTTCACGGGACCTGAAGTGCGGGGATTTGTCGGACCAGGAAAGCCGAACCTGTGGTTGCTTTGGAATAACCGCCCCGAGACCCGGGCGGGATGGTGGCGCGGACGGGTGGATGACCTTTCGCTGTGGGGACACCCGGTGTTCCGGCAGGCGCCCGCGCTGGCCCACCGGGCCTATCAGCCTGACCCGGAAGCGGTGGCAAACCTGATGTCATGGGCGGGAGGCGACGGAGGGGCTGTCTTTGCAGGGGCGGATTGGGAACAGCGTTTGTTTGAGGAGTGGCGTCTCGATTGTCATGTGCATGGTGACCGGGGGCGCCGTGAGAGCCGTGAGGAATATGAGCGGCGCGTGGAGGAAGATCTGGGTGAATCCAGGAGGATATTGGAACGGGAACTGGGGGTGATGGTGGATGTGTTGTGCTGGCCTGAGAATAGCTTTTCTGAGGAGGGCGAGCAAATGGCGCGCCGCCTGGGTTTTCTGGTCACGGTTTCCAATCGGCACAACAGCCGGAACGTTGTGGGGGAAAAGCCGGAGTCAATTGTGCGGATATTTATCGGCAGTCGTGCGGCGGGAGTCCGCTCCCTGTTTTTGGATTACGTGGCGTTCATTCTGGAACTCAAGGTTTTCGAGGGTTGGTACAATTGGTATCCAGTACTGGCAGTGATACACTTTGCCAGGAAGGTTATGTTCGCTGCCAGGAGGGTGTGTTCATGTCGCAGGGATTACTTTTCAATTTGGTCCTGATGGCCGGGGTGGCGGCGTTTGCGCTGTTGACCTGTCTAATGCCGTCCATGGCCGTTGTGGCCGGAATGGCTTTCATCGCGTTCGCCGCCTCGTTGCGATGGCCGGACTACATCCCCAAGTGGGGCTTTTATGCCATCGTGGGACTTGTTCCGTTGAGTGCGATCGGCGGGCATATGCCCATCCCCGTTGTCAATTCGCTGACAAAACTGATGTTTCTGCTGGCATTCGGATGGTTGCTGATTGGCGGTATTCTGGAAAACCGGCGTTTTGTGGTCGGGCCGCAAGGTCTGGCCGCGATGGCCTTCGCCGGGTCGGCGGTACTGGCCTATATTTATTGTGAAAAGACGGAGGCTTCCTTTCCCGTCCTGATGCGCTTTATTAATCACGTGCTTCTCTTCATTCTCGCGGTCAACGTGCTCAAAACGAAGCGCGATATCTCCATTCTTTTCGTTGTGATCGTGGCAACATGCCTATTGTCGGCGGCGGGGGGAATCCTGAGTCCGCACTTGTGGGGGCATGGGCATGGCCCGGCTGGTGATCGCCTCGCAGGCTGGACGGTTCAGGATGATGCGCCTACGTTTGGGTTCTTCCTGTTGATGGGTATTCTGATCAGTTTCTATTATCTCCTGGTGACACGGCTGGCCTGGTTGCGGGTCGCGTTGCTGCCGGTAATCGGCATCTTGGTTTATGCCATGATCTCCACTTACGCGCGGAGTACCTTTCTTGTTCTTTTGGCGGCCGTGGGGTTCACGCTGTTCAAGTTGAGAAAACGCCTGCCCGTGGTGTTCGCTTTGCTTTGCCTGTGTGTGATCACCCTGGCTGTGGCGCCGCTTATTCCCCGCGCATTCTATTCGCGACTCCAGTCGATTGGGCGTCAGTTTGACAGTGAGAGTCAGAGGGATCCCACCGTTCAATGGCGCATTGACAGTGCCCGCATCGGATTTGACATGTTCATGCGAAGCCCCCTGGTGGGGCGGGGTCCTGGAAACTTTCCCGAAGAATATCTGTCCCGGGAGTTCCGATACGACCGGGCCTATCGTCCGGGCAGCGTGGTCGGCAACACCTATGTGTCGGTGCTTTATCAAGTCGGTTTCGTCGGGTTTGCGATGTTAGCCTTGGTCATATTCATGGCCTGGTGGGATCTGCGGGGAGTGAAAGCCTCTTATGAACGAGAGGACGCGGGAGCCGGGCCGCCCGCTTTTTTGGACGACGCGGCGAATCTTCTCCAGATCCTGTTGGTGGCGCTCCTGATGTATTCCCTTTTCGGGGCCATTGAGAAGGAGAAGTACCTCTGGACCGTTCTGGCGACAGCGGCCGTGCTGGCCCGTATCAGACGCGAGGAACTGATCCTTGCGATTTCTTCGAAGCCGGTGGAAGGGTGACATTGCCATGACGGCCCCCGGGGTGGTTCCAGAAATCACAAGTGATGCCCTGCATCGGGATGTTCCCGCCCTGGCAGTGGTCGAGACCCGCTGCCTGCGGGATGTAGCTTGTGGCATTTATCCCTGTTACTACCGGCGCCTGTCCGATCGGCTCCGAGTTGCCTCCTCGTCGGTGGCGCTCATGGCCGATCTCGGCGATATCCGGATCAACCCGGCATTTCAGCCGCGCGAGTACCTGCTGGGTGACAATGCCCGGCAACATTTCATTCATGGAACCGCCCGGTTGCCGAAGGCTGTGAAGGATTCCGCCAAGCGGCTACTGCCAATCGCGCTGCTCCGCCGCCTGTCGAAGGATCGGTTCTGGTATGAATCATGGGAGACAATTGATACTCGGGTGTTCAAGCTTAAGCCCTTCGAACGTGTCACGCCAGAAGGATCGGTTGATATGTTTAAGCCGGACTTCTCGCTCCGCAACGCGGAGAGTCTGGTCGAAGGGGTTGCCTGCCATCTGGAGCGTTACGTCCGGGAAATGGAGGAGCGTTATCCCGGGTATGATCACGTCATGATGGTTGGCGGCAAGGACAGCCAGATTCTCGCCCTGATTCCCAAGCGGCACCCGGAACGGTGGCATGTCTTCAGCGCGGAACCCAACGGCTCGCTGGTGCGGGAATGGCTCAACGGGAACATCGTTGAAGTGGGTGGGGTTTTTCTCCACGACAACCGGAACGAGGAGACAGCCGAAGAGACGGAACAGAAGATCGTGTGCAGCGACCTCTATTCCGATCCGCGCCATATGCGCTGGTTGCCGACGCTTCGCCGCATTGCCGGGAGTTTCGACTTCCGCTGTTTCTTCTGGTCCGGCTCTGCGGCGGATGCGCTGCATGTCGGGCGTTCGTTTCATCAGCGCTACGCGTCCCGTGATCCCCTGGAATTCTTCGATATCCATCTCAAACGCGTGCCGTGTCTCGTTGGAAACTATCATCAGGTCGTCAAGAACTTCACGGGCTGTCCGCTGCTTTGCCCTTATCAGACGGATGAAATCTGGCGTGATGTCTACTCCCACCATGGCCCCGCCGTCATTCCCGCCGGTGTGGATTTGCGCCCCCGCATCGGCGAACGGCTGGCCGGGAGGCCGATCCGCTGGCCGGACACCAATCCGGGACCGGAACCTTACCGGTATGGGCGGCTGTTCAACGCCCGTAATATTTATCTGAAGGCCATTCGAGAGAGACTCGAAGGGGGTGTGCCGTGAATCGTCCGCGTGTATTTCACCTGATCCATCACCTGCGGGTGGGCGGGGCGGAAACCCTGCTGGGCGAATTATTGCCCCGCCTCGCGGCGGCGGGGTTTGAGGTTCATGTTGGTTGTCTGGATGACCGTGGTCCCCTGTACGATATGTTGCAGGAACGGGGCATTACGGGCCACTTCATCGGGAGGCGGCGCGGCTTCGACCCCCTTGCCGTGTGGAGGCTCTCCCGACTGCTTCGAAACCTGCGCATCGATATTCTCAACACGCATTCGTTCTCTGCCGGCTTGTGGGGGCGGATCGCGGCAGTTCTGGTACGCACTCCGCATGTCGTCACCACGGTTCACACGGTGGCGGGGTGGAGCCAGCCCAGGAAACAGCGGGTCGGCAACCGGCTACTCCAGCCGTTCACCGACCGGATTGTCGCGGTGAGCGAGAGTGTCCAACGCTCCCTTATCAGACAAGGACTGCCGCGTGATGCGATCCAAGTCATCTATAACGGTATCCGCGTTGAAGGGTTCAGACGCTCGACGTCTGTGGCAGGGGACCGGAAACGGCTCGGGCTGAATCCGGACGGCCCGCTGGTCGGCATGATTGGGCGGTGCAGCCCCGAAAAGGGAGGCTCCGACTGGGTGCGGATGATGGCGCATCTTGCCCGCAGGGATGCCAGGGTGCAGGGGGTGCTGGTCGGAAACGGTCCCGAGCAGGCTTCCTGGCGAGCGCTGGCCACGGCAGAGGGCGTGGCAGATCGAATACGGTTTGTCGGGATCAAGACCGATATCGTTCCGTGGTTGGCGGTCATGGATGTGCTGGTCTGCCCCTCGATCCAGGAAGCATTCGGGATTGCCGCCCTTGAGGCGCAAGCCGCGGGCGTTCCGGTGGTGGCGACCCGCATGGATGGTTTCCTGGAGGCGTTGCACGACGGCGAGGATGCCCTGCTGGTGGAGCCGGGAAATTCCGCAGCCATGGCTGAGGCAATCCAAGCCTTGCTGGACTCGCCCGATCTGGCATGCAGGCTGGTCGAGGGTGGCAACCGCAATGTCCGCAAGTTCAGCATCGAAACCACCGCGCAGCGTTATGCGGCGCTCTATCGCGAACTGCTTGGCGGCGGGGGGACTCGTGATCGGGGCGGGCGGAGCGGATGAAGCGTAGGACATAACTCATGCTTTCTTACTTCAAGAATCATAGGACTATGGCGGTTCTGATTGTCGTTCTGAGTTTGCCGCTGATATTGTATCCGCGGTTTAACCGGCAGGATATCGGATTGATCCAGCCGTTGGTCGGCACCCCACGGGGTGACGTGCAAATCGACATGAAATACTATTTGAAGTTTACCCAATATTTCAAGGGCCAGCAGTCGCTTGAATCGATTGCCCCGCCATTTTCATACAGGCCGTTGGTTCCCTATCTGGCATCGCGTCTTCCGTTCAACTCGTTCCTGTCGTTCAATCTTGTCAATGTTCTGGCAGTATGCCTGACAACTCTCGCGCTCTTCTTCATGTATAGAAGAATGGGTTTTGCCTTCGAGTACGGGATCCTGGGCAGTCTTCTCTCCACGCTGTCCTTTCCGGTGATGTATTACGGGCCGTCCGGCTATGTTGACGCGACGGCGGTGCTCGTGCTCGTTCTGATTGTCATGACCCGCGTCTATGAAAAGGACTACCTCCTTCCTTTTCTCTGTTTCATAGGGGGGGTGACGAAGGAAACCGTGATCGTGGTCTTTCCTTTTCTTCTCGTCGATATTTGTCTCGGTCGAAACAAGCGACGCTCCGGTTTTGTTTTCTGGATCGTCGGACTGATGGCTTATTTCACCGCCGTCTATTGGGCAAGGATCACATTCGGTTCGGGCGATCAATTTGTCTGGATGCCGGGCGGTGCCTTTCTGGCCAAGAATCTGTGCCGAGCAAAAACTTATATCAGCTTTATATTGGCCTTCGGCCTGCCGGGCTTGTTCGCCTCCCTGTATATTCTCAAGCATAGCTGGAAGCGTCATGCCAGGAGCGCCATTCCGTTGATGGTTGGCATGCTCTCGGGGCTTGCCTTGTTCGGCTATTCGTTGCTGTCGGCGTATGCGGACGGACGGTTTGTCTGGACCGCGTATCCGTTCATGGTCGGATTATCGCTTCACTATTTCAAGACAAGGGCAGAATCATGATTCGACTTCTGGCCTTGGGTATGGCGATTCTGGGTGCCCATGGGGCTGTCGGTGGCAATCTTATACCCAACGGGGATTGGAGGGACAATGATCCCCGCGAGGCGTGGACCATTGTTCAGGGGGATGGCAAGACGCTGGGTTCCGATAGGGGCCAGGATGGCAACCGCTGCCTTAAAATCGCCATGCCCACGGGCCGCTCGATTAGCTTGGAGACCCCGTATATAAATGTTGATCCCTTGAAGAAATACCGGTTTCAGTATCATTACAAAACCACCGCCAAACGGATTGTCTGGTCAAATGTTGTTGTGGAGTACTTCAAGCCCGGACGGAGCCTCGGGGCACAGTCGGTGGCGTTTCTGGATGACCAGGCAGAATGGAAGACGAAAGACTACCTGCTGATCATTCCGGAAGGCACGACCACGTGCAAGGTTCACTTGAGGATCACGGAGACGGGGGACTACTGGATAGACGGAGTTTCAATCTCTGAAATCAGCGGGAAGGAGGCCCGCAGATTATCCCTCGTTGGAAAAATGAGGGATATCCCGGTCAGGAAGGCCAAGCGATTTCCAGAAATCGCGCCCGAGGGCAAGTATTCCGTCAGGCAAATCAAGGGCGTATGGTGGCTGATTAACCCCGAGGGCAAGGCATTCTGGAATGTGAGCCTGTGGGGCGGCGGGCCCATCGGGGAGGGTGGGGAATTGCCCCTTCGAAAGACCATCCAGTCCCGCTATTTCAAGACCGGTAAGACCAACGAATACTACAATACCGTGTTTGACAACCTGATAGAATGGGGTTTCAACTCGATGGGTTCGGGGATAGAAATCGGGCCTATGAACCGGGCGCTCGAGTTGAGAAAACAAAGCAACGCAACAACGCTTCCCTATGTTGACACCCTTGTGTTGAGCATCAATCTGCCCGGTCGGGATGGACTCCGGCTGCGGGAGATCGCAGAAGACCTTTATGGGGAGGGCCATGTCAGGGTTGATGATCTGGCGATGGTGGACCGGAATTCACGGCCGGTGCTGGGCACTGCGGCCCCCTTTCCCGATGTGTTCAGCGAGAAGTTCAGAAAGGCCTACGACCTGTATGTGAAAGAGTGGTTTGCAGAGAGGCGGGCCGGTGATTGTTTCGCGGTCTGCCTGGACAATGAACTGCCTTGGGCGGAACTGCCTCAAGCCATCTATTCGCCCGCCTGCCGCCGGGAATTCGCAGACTTTGCAAAGACGAAATTCAAGGGCCGAATTGACGGGTATAACCAGCGTTTCCATACGGGACTCAAGACTTTCCAGGAGCTTGAAAACAATATGCCGCAACGATCCGGCGGAGATCACGACGAATTGATCTTTGAGTTTCTGCGGCACTACATCCGGGAGTATTTTGCCTTTCAAATCGCCACCGTGCGGAAGTACAGGCCGGATTGCCTCATCATTGGCCAACGGATCCCCTTCGCCACGGCCATGGATGGTTTCAACCGGACAAAGGCCATCTATGATTGGTGTATCGACCTGTTTTCTGTGTATGACCTGATTGGCCTTAACGTCTATCCCCAGGGGCAGGACCATTTCACGCGCGACCAGATGCAGACCATCGAATACTTCCACAAGCGGACAGGCCGGCCCCTGGTCATTACGGAGTGGTGCATTTGCTGCGAACAATCCGGAGTCCCCACCACGGTCGGCTGGCCCCTCTGGAGTACCGTTCCCACCTGGGAGGACAGGGGGAATGGTTACAGGAACTGCCTGACCCAACTGGCCAGTCTGCCCTACGTCGTGGGGGCGCATTGGTTTTCCTCATATAATGGCTACACGTGGATAGATGGCGTTCGCCACCCTGCCTATAACCATGGTTTTTATCAGGACGATTTCATGCCGAATCCCGTGTTTCTGCAAAAGGTTGTCGAGGCCAACAAGGCGGTGACGCAAATGGACCGGAAAGCCGACTTCACCATAGACGACATCAAATACCGGAAAGAGTAACGGGGTTTTCGGGCCGGAGGAGTTTCCAACATGCTGCAACATAACAGAGATAGCAGGCAATGATGGCGGTATCAAGTGAGAGGAGGAGCCCGGTTATCGGCTGGCCGCCGGAGGGGTATGAGGACTTTGGAGCCCGAATGAGAATAGTTGCCAACTTGGTGACTGCGGTACAAGGAGAGAGGGAATGAAGATTGAAATGAAGATGACGACAAAACGAGTACTCACCGGAATGGTTCTTCTTGCAACTTCACTCCTTTTAGGAGGCTGCGCCACATTCAAGGCACAAAATATACGGCAGGTGGAGAGACATCCAATTGAGCGGAACTATCGCATTGTAGGATTGTCAGCGTGGATTAACTCACCAGCCGGTTATTCTGGAGACTGTTGGGAGTACAAGGAATACAATGGAACTTCTGTGTTCGGCATGAACCTTGGATTTTTGGTTGACGGGAATATGCCCCTTCACATTATTTGGTGGAATGACGCTAATAATAGGAGTGAAGAAGGAATAGAGCTGAAAGTGGACAGATTCAATGAACACTTTGTAAGGATCGACAGGGTTGGCACGATAATAGACAAATACGAAGGGCCTATAAGGTTTCTTGATATTTATGACAGCTTCTTCGGTTATGATGCGACTCCCATAAAGCATGGCCAGTTTCCAAATGCAATCAGGTGTACCGGCAAGGATGCTTTGCACGACATTGGGGCGCCTGTTGTTCCTACGCTGGTAAATACTGTTGAATCGATGATACAGCCGAAGCAGCGGCTTGTTGTCGTCGCAACCCCAGAAATACGTAATTGGTATCATTTTATTAAACACGCAGACGGGAGTACAAAGACACCTAACCTATTGCAAGACACAGATAGTCTCGTATCGCGAATGAGTGATGGAGAATATACTCTCGATCTTTACTTCACTGAGACTGGGAAAAATCCCGGCATGGCGATTGCGAGCGCAATCCTCTGCGGGTTGTCGCTGACGATAATCCCCGCTTATGTGGATTTGGACATTTCCTTAAATGCCTGTCTTACGGACCGTAAAGGTTATACAGTTTGGAGGTCCTCATGTTCCGATTCATGGTCGTTATTAATAGGAGTAGCATCAATCCCGTTCCTGTTCAGCGGCGACCATTACATGATTCCCCGGTGTGCTCCAAGAGATGTCATGGAGAATCTGACGCGACAAATACTTACTCAACTCCCAATGACTATTGAACCTTCAGCACAGCCAGTTGGTCCAAGGGAAATCGGAGCTAGCTCACATTGAATCGCCATGTGTTCATCCCCAATTCCGCACATCCTGTGTCGGAAGGGGCTGTTTCTGAAATGGGGTAGAATGAAGTGATAATCAGGGTTTCCCCGATGGCGGAGGGGACTGTGATGGTGTTAGTAGAAAAAGAATGGTCTCGGCATTGGTGCTGGATAGATATAGAATCTGATTGGCCTTAAATTCTAGATGATACAAGTCAAGATTCCATTGAAAGCAAGGTCATAAAGTAGTCCTCCGAGAAATACAAGTGGCCCCCTTCTATGAAAACAATGTTGTGCCTATTTTTTGGAGCAATCATGTGCGCGGGGTGCGCTTCAACTGTCATGTATGAAGACGCTCCTCGGCCCTCCCCCGAAACACAAACACCGGCGACAATTCGGGTCCGACGAGCCGACTCGAAAATCGCATGTCAAGTCCCAATTCTTGTCTTTGACAATGGGAGACGAGTTGGGCAACTGGGTCGTAATGGGGTCCTCGAGTGGAAGAGAGATCCTGGTTTTGTAAATATAAAGGCCTCCATGGGCGTGAATCAGTGGATGTTTCCAGTCAGTTCCCAAGACATTGACGATTGCGTGAAACCAAGCGAGGGCCGCAGCTACTTCCTTCCCATGGATCCGGACGGGCGATTCAAGATAACGCCTGAACAGCCTGTAGTCACCACTGAGGTATTGGCTGCCAAGGCAAGACATGTGCTAAAGGAGGTCCGTAAGAAAGGCTCGGCAAGGGCATATGCGGCTTTCATCAAAACTTACCCAAATAGTGACTGCGCCGGAGAGGCCAAGTTAGAGTATGACCGCATTATCGGGAACATCTTTCGTCCGGAGTTGGCGTCCGTGATTGATATCGGCGCGGTCCGCAACTTGAGAGAGTATGTCGCGGTGTCCCCGTCTGGCTGCCACGTGTCTCCCGCCAATGATGTGTTGATGTACAGCCACGACGAGGCGTTGCTCACGGAAGATTCGCTACAGCACTATCTAGCGCACAATCCATCGGGCATGTACGTTATGAAAGCCAGAGATCTTCTAAGGAGACTGAAAGACGACGAGTTGACCGATGAGCGTGCCCTGCGTTCGCTGCGAGATACTCTGGATACACTTGCCTTATTGGCCGAGGCGACCCGACCCACCGAACATGCCACATCATCTAAGTTATCTCAAGGTGCCGCCATAAGCACATGGTCCGTTGAAAGGACCTCCGCACCCATACATACGGACGGCATCGACGGCACTATCATCAGAACGATTTTTGCTGCAAGCACCCCCGGCAAGTGGACTTCCAGTTCAAAGTCCGGGTTTGAAGGAACTGTAAAGATTAAGGAGCCCCTGATGTCTTTCCGCGGCGAGGTATCGTTTGGCAACAATACTCTCATCGCGGCAGGCTCACAGCTTGAGATCAATGAAACGAAGTATAGGTATTACCAAGATGGCAAGTGGCATCGTCCTCTGCCAACTGTTGTTGCGCAACCGTCCGTGGTTGTCAGGTACCTCGAACAAGATCTGACAAATGACACCCTGATCGGAGGCGATTCGGATAGCGAAGAACGATCATCAATGGTAGCGCCACGCAAACGCGAACCGAGCGAAGGCAAGATCACGACTAATTAAAAACTAACATTCCAATGATTCAGCAACAATAATCAATCGGCATTTTGACAACTGACGATATTGATATTAAACACATTAAACATTAATATAAGAGGTTGAGTTCATGATCAAGAAACATACGTTTATAGCCATAGTCATAGGCGTGCTGCTTACTGGAAGCGTAGCAACACGTGCCGAGGAGATTGCCTCCCCAACTGAAAACAACTCGCAGTCATTGGGGCTTCGTCTCTGGTCTTTGAATTACAAATCTGATAGTACCTATCAAGATAGCAGTGGAGTTCTGACATCTATTTTTTATGACCGTGATTTCAAAGATTCTCCGTTTTCCTTCACGTCAATGCTGGGCTTCGGCAATATAGGTAGTTCAGCAATCGAAGGTCAACTAGGCTTGTTATACAATTGGAACCATTTCAGTTTTGGCGCCGGATTTCACGATATCAACTTTGGCACGTCCATCACAAATCCCACGGCAAAAAATCAAAATGAAAAAACGGGGAATCAATGCGCTGCGGACCTCATAGCCGGGTATGCATCGATGATTCCAGACACAGAGATCGGATATCGCCTCTCCCTGACAATTATTCCGTTTGTCACGAGCTCTGAAGGGAACGGCACGGGTAACACAGAGGATGGTGGGCTATTTTACACCAAGGGCACCTATCAGTTCAACATCGGATACCGATATCAATCCATCAAGTTAAGCGGTAAATATTCTGATTATACCACCACTTACTCAGGTCCTTATATAGAAGCATCCAAGTCGTTCTGAGCGAAAAGCTGGTCAAAACAAAACGGGAGCGCAAATGACCGCTTTGACACTTAGGGGTTCAGCAAGCTCAATCCTCATCGTCATGTTGTGTGCGGGTGTTTGCGGTTGCATTACGACCGATTGGAATGAGACACAAACGAAGGGGACAAGAGAAGGATATGAAGCCTTCGTCGCACGCTATCCTGATAGTTCATATTCCAGTCGGGCTCGCGCAAGAATCGCGACATTTAAGCGTGAGGAGGAAGAGAATAGGCGCAGAATTGACAAAGCTGTCACAAGTGGTGATGTGCATGGCCTTTATGTCATGAAGGCCGGGGCTGATGAAATTTCGAAGGCGCTGAAAGAGCATTGGACACCGCTGGCAGGAGACTCCCCGGACTCCATATTCCTGAAATCTACGCTTCTTCCGCTAATGGGGAATATCACATCCATGACCGACAGTTGTTTTATTTCAAGTATAACGACAAAAGAATCACAATCATACAGCGCCGTGATCTCTAAATTGACATTTGATAAAAATATTGATTTTGCCTTCTTTCCCAAGGCGATTATCGGAGGCCGTAGTTTCGAGACGATGTGTTACTACCAAGGCGTATGGTTCGCCAAGACAGAGTGAATCAGATTTGCCAATAACGCGGTCGTGCAGAATACTGGGCCAACCCATCGGATGTTCATATTTGGAGTCTGTCGGTATTAAGGAGAACCAAGGTGACAAAGCATGGAGTGAACATTCCTTTCACATGGCTCAAGACGCTGGCTGGAGTTGTGATGATGGGGCTGATGACCGGTTGCGTATCGCAAACACAGCAACTTGTCCCAGTGCCCGTTACGGAGACTCCATCCCCGGGCAAGGCTAGGGTGATTCTTCAACGAGCCGATATGTTGCGCGGAAAGTTTAATGACGTTCAAATTCAAGCGAACGGAAAGCCGATAGGTGTTCTAGGAAATGGCGGGACTCTCATCTGGGACGCGGAACCAGGCCTTCTTGAAATTCGTGCTGAATTTGCGACCGGGACAAGGTTTCTTGTTGATTGCCTGTCCGCTGACAAAATCTATCGCTACAAGTGGTCTTGGGCTTTTGCGAATGCAGAACCGTTTGGAATCGGCAAGTTCGCCTTTTTGACCTCCGAAGTTCCCGTAGCTCCTCATATTGCGCCACATAGGGAAGCTGCCATTAGGAAGTTGCGCAGTTACAAGAAAGGCGTCACAACAATTGAACAGTTTGAAAAGGACTTCATGGAGTTTCCCGCAAGTTGGTCGCTCGAACGCCGACTGGTATTCGCAGAGGGTCCGTTTCAAGGAAAAGGTTTTGGTCTCGCACGCATGAAGATTCAGACTGTGAATGTTGGTGCAACCAGAAAATACGACTATGCCTCTTCTCACTTCGAGGTCACCTACGCGGTTTCAATAGATCACGAATTGATTGCAGAGTTATCCTTTGAAGGACCGTGCATAATGAAGAAATCTCCCATAATCCTCAGTTCAGCCGAGTGGACTCTCTCCCTTATTAGTAGTCCTTTGCCATTACCTGTCTCGCTGGATAGTGCATCTGCCTTCAACGCTCGTTGGAGGGAAAGCGGGGAATGGGTGTCGCGCGAGCATGAGCATAGTATCGAAGGGCTCACGTTCTATTGGGATGACGTTCGCCTTACTTCGTGTGTAGTACACAAGTAATTTTATTCGTTGGTGGGTTTTGAAACCGGTGATGAAAGCCAGAAAAGGAGTATCTGATGACGGATCGCTACTCGCTTCGTATCGAGGCTGGAAATGGGACGGGAGAAGTATTCGACATTCCTGAGGGAGAGGTGATCGTTGGACGGGCATCGACCGCTGATTTTCGACTAAGGGATTCGTTGGTCTCCCGCCAACATGTGCGTCTGGTACGCCAGGGCGGGCAGGTCACGTTGGAGAACTTAAGCTGTTTCGGGACAACTGTCGATGATGTTAAAGTAACTGCTCCCGTTCAGCTTGTCCCCCGGCAGCGTATCTCCCTCAGTGCGGATACGACGTTGGTGTATGAAATAGACCAACGCGGGCAGGCCCAAAGGCCCTATTCGCATGCAACCGAGGAAATACCAAAACCGATGGTATATGCGGGTGCGTCTTCCCCTGAAAGGGGTGTTCCTGTAAGCGCCGGAACGGCTACTCCACCCGCCGCAGAGAGCAGCCATCAACCCATGGCGCTCCCCGCTCCATCCCGCAAGGCAGTGGGCAGTTTTTCGATTGTTCAGCTGATTGTCCGTTTCCAGTCCCAATTGTTTGCGCTGGCCACAACATTAATTATTTTGCTTGGGATACGCTTTCTCTGCCCGGATACAGCCTACATCTATAAATTTCTTTTGCAGCGTAGCGCCTGCCAGTGGGTGAGCATTTACGCATTTTCCTTTGGTGTGGCCTGTCTGTTGCGAAGATGGGGGCATTGGCTAAAAAACCAGCGTATGCTTGAGTTGCTACAAACTGGGAGAGTTGGGGCGGCAGGGACTGGAATGGTCTGGAGACGTTATCATCGCATTCAATATTATGCCACCCGCATGACCCCATCGGAACTTCGGGCGCTGGCCAGGGATCTTGAAGAGCGAGACGCCGACGAGCTTCGGACAGCCTATACACCGGTTCACGACGTCATTCAAATGCTGCCGTTGATCGGCTTTCTCGGCAATGTCTTGGGGTTAAGCTTGGGGCTGAATGCGAGCGTTCTCGCCAAGACCGGTTCCGCCGGTGGCAGTTCATTTATGAGTTCCATCGCAACGGCTTTTGATACAACCCTGCTGGCTCTCGCCTGTACCATCGCATTAACTGTTCTGCAACGACTGATTCATCGGCAGGAAGAGACATTGCTCGCGAATCTGAGTGAGTATGTGGGAACACAAGTGGAGGACCATCTCCCTGAGTCAAAAACAGGGAATGAAGGTCACAATGCGGACGTCATGCTTATGGTGGCGGAGTTGCGAACTGCGCTTAACGAACTGTGTCGGCAGGTCAGTGACCAAGTTGGCCGGACCCTGACCTCCCAGGGCCGTGATTTGGTTGTTTCAATGGAAGCCCAGATGTCCAGTTTCCAATCCGCCATGAAAACCGTTCAGAATAATATAAATGCGAGTGGAACGGCTTTTTGTTCCGGCCTGAAAGAGCAGGTAGCCGGGAGCGCTGAAATGTTTGGTAAAGCAGTGAGGGACACGGTAGCCACCGCCTTATCACAACTTAGATCAGAAATGGTTTCGGCGTTGGCGCAGCACCCTTTGAAAACGCCGCTCAAAGAGGATCCAGCCTTGAAAATTACAAGTGAAACGATGATCTTGCTGCGTCAAGAACTGCAGAAGATTCAAAGCGCGTTAGTTGATGCCGGAGAGGAAAACCGGCAGGCCTATGTCCGACTTGGCGAGGCGATGGAGACGCGTCTGGCCGCGATGTTTAAACAGTTCGAATCGTTGCGTCCTGCCGCCACTGTCGATGCGAATGAGGTGGTGAAGGCGCTACGGGAATGCGTCATGGAATTTTCCCGCCAAACGGAAAAACTTCTGAAACAACCCCGGCGTGTCAGCATTGTGGATTTGGACGGAACTCGGGAGACAGCGGCGGAATAAACAAATGGAGCCCGACCTGATTGTGAAGGGGTGAGGGATGGACCATGGCAAGGAAAGATAACAAGGACGGAGCTTATCTTCATTTTGGAACGCTATCGCTTCCTGTGATTGCATGCGTGCTGGCCGCCGTTCTGTTTATGTCCGAACAAGAAGCGCCACCCATCGCACTGAACCCAAACGATGTGGCGGCTGTAACGGCGATGGAATCTCAAGTGACGGAGGTCAAGGCGCGCCTGGAGGGAATTCGGGGGAGGATTGAAAAGGCCGTGGCTATCGTCAAGGATACCGAGATGATGAAAGTCCGGATCGAATCGATCGAACTGGAGCTTGCCAGGCTTCGCAAGGAAACAAAATTGCTGGCCGGAAGTGTGAGTGAATCCCAGGAAAGAGCCGCGTTGGTCAGGCAAATTGCCGACAAGACGAAGGAGGCTTCAGTCCTATCCAACGAAGTCAAGAAGGTTGAGGGGTTGTTAAATGAAATGGCAAACAGTATTGAGTTGTCGGGTTTGGATCAATTCCCACAACCCTATGTGTCCATTGATTGTGGAAAAGAAGAAGCGAAAATATATTCTCCCAGACAGGCCGTCCGAACCTTTCGTCTGCCTTTGACTGATGCTGAATCAACTTGGCTCCGCAAGCAAGTTGAACTCTGCCAGGCCGTTATTGTATTTGCCCGCGCTGCAAGTTTTGACAAGTCTTACTGGGAATTTCGAAAAGTGGTGAAGGCTATTCAGGAGGATAATGCGCGAATGGCCGTAAGTTATGTTCCGATCCAGGATCATGAGAGTGTGGCGAAATACATCCAAATTGGTGTGGGCGAATGAGAGATCATCGTGTTGAGGAATCGTCGAAGGATGGCTGGGTCAGTTTCACTGACATCCTGTTGTCAACTGTTTGCGCGGTGCTTTTCATTCAGGCATGGGTTGCGAATCAATCCTCGCGGGACGAGCATGAATCGGCGGGAATTGAGGAACGACTTCTCGCCATGGAGAAGTCAACGGCGGAGATTGACAAGACGGCAAAATCCGCCTCAGTCCTTTTACGAGAATTGAGTGGTGTGGCCAAGTTAACACCATTGTCTGATGCTTCTCCTGTCCAGAAAAACAGGGACACGCAGGAATTGCGCCATGAGTGAAATAGTGATGTATCCATCATTCATAAGATGGTCAAGGGTTTCGAGCGCGGCCTTCATTATTCTACTTGGATACCCTGCCGTGACTCCTGGAGCACCTGCTGCTGACGACCTCGTGAAAAGTTCGCCCGTGAATGTCATGTTTCAGGACAGGCTTGCGGTCGTCCAATATTCGCTCCATGAAACAAAGAATTTCATGGAAGTCATGGAGCGCGACCTTGCCCGCATTCAGACTCCCATTAAGGAACGCGAGCAGCTGATCGAGACGATTAAGGAAAAGGAAAACGAACTTGCAACCTTGAAGGCTACCGTGGAATCGCAAAAGGCCGGGCTCAAGGAGCAGGATGAGAGTAATGGCACAGAACCTTTAGATGTCCTACGAAAAAGACTTGCGGAACTCAACAAAATGGTCGATGAGCTTAAAACGACGAAAGAGGCGGCGCATAATAATTACAGTCGTCAAATCACCACCACCAACAAGGTAAGGGACGCAGGATTTGGACGTATCCGCAAGGATGAAAATCTTGATCCCATCCAAGTTGCGTTGGTAGGTAAACAGGTGGTGCCGATCGAACTGGACTACTACTTTAGATACAATCAAGTAAGTGAGACCATTTCCCGTGTCAAGGATGGTGACCCCGTGGACGTTGCTCTGGCTAAAGGGGGGTGTTTTGCCAAACTGTTGGTGAACAAAAAACCCAGCGGATACTATATTAAATTCTGGGTGTGTCCGGATGCTGTGCCCACCTTCCGACAAATTACCGAAGCAGTTCGCAAGAAGGGGTATAGCATAAATTGGGTTCCTGGCGACGACGGTCCTATTCACGTCGGTACTCATGATTCACACGAGGTGATCAGATGAAGAATCCTTCACCCACTTTGGCCGCACAGCAAACTACGAGAGCCAATTCTGGCAACCTGTGTGGTCAATCTGTGTCTGTTCACCCTCCCGCATCAACGGGCGCGGTTCGCTCAGCTCCAGTGACGTTACAACCAGGGGCGGTGGCACCGAATATGACCACTACTTACGTGGTTGAGAATCCGGGACTTAGACTAGCATCCACAAGGGGTAATTATCAATTTTCTACTGGATTGCCCCCTCCGTATCCTTCAGTGCAACAGCAAACATATCCTTATTTCGTCCAAAACGAACTCGACTTGCCCGACAGATCCATTATCAATGCCATAGTTTTTGATGCAGCAATTGCGAGTGCTTCGGGATCCCTGCTTTTGTGGGGCGCTATTAACTTGGGGACCTGGTTCTTTTTCCGGGCTGACAATATGGCAATGTTCACCCGTATCAACGCGCCGGATGGAACGTTCGATCTGTTTTTATATGGCGGAGGCGTGATTGGAGCATGCATGTTGATTTTTGGGGCTGTTGGAGCAACAACGAAGACAGTTATCACGGGATGGTTAGACGGCTTGTCACTGCTTGGAGTTGGAATCTGGAATCTGCTGCACGACATACTTCTTGCCGATGCCATCAGACCTTACGGCTATAAAATGGAACAACCTGGCACTTTATGGTTAATGCTCGGCGTCAGCCAACTGGTCTGGGGCGGCAAGCAACTCCACCGGTTTTCAACGATGGGTACAAAGCCGATAGGCGTTACTTCCGAAGTCAAAACAGCCGCCTCAAAGAAACTGAAGGAAATGATTAAACTGGCGGGCGACCCGGCCGCAGGAAGACTGAAATTCAGCATAACCTGCAGGCACAACTTTCCGTTTTTCAACGAAACTACCGATCACTATACCATGTGGCTTATGAAGGATCGTGCGCTTTGCTTGGAGCATGACATGAAGCGAGTGATTCAATTTGAGAGGGTGTCACTTAAGTCAAAAAACTTTCAAGGCTCGGTCATCCCGCTTGTGGACACGAACGGATGTACGTGGCGCCTAGCCTTTGAAAAAACATCCCTTGCGCCATTTGCTGCGTGGGCAACCCATGGACCGTAAGAGGAGGCAACCATTATGAAAAACACGTGGCAGAATCCGGATGAAAATCTTAACCACAAGGGTATTTCGTTGCCATTAACGGGGCAACAAGCTACCCGTTCGGGTGTCTGTGTCCCCCAACAATCAACGAGGAAACCGCTATATTGGACGCTGGGCGTTGTCGGTCTCTTGGGTCTGATCACCTTTATCTGGTTGTTTCACTTTTCGGGGTGTTATAACCCGGATAAAGCTTATGAGGAGGCTTTTCGAGATGATATCGAAAAAGCTTACCGCCGTGTCTTGACGAAGTATCCTGGTCACAGCCTGGCTGGAAAGGCAAGGGCGCGTCTCGGCGATTTACTCTGGTTGTCGGCACAGCGGAAGCCGGATGTTGATGCCCTCAAGGCTCTCTTGAGGGACTACCCGCTGGCTGGATTCTCGAATGCCGCTGCTCTACTTCTCGACAAGACAGCATGGAATACCGCCAGTTCGACGAACACCATTCAAGCCTACCGGGCTTACGTGAGCGACTATCCGTCTGGACAGTGGGTCTCCAACGCTATCAGTCGGACGGAGGATCTTTCCTGGGATGCGGCGGTTAACGCAGGGACGATCGACGCCTTGGATTCGTTCACGAATCAGTTTGCAACGAGTGGGCACAAGCAGGATGCTCTCAATAAGCTCAAGCAGTTGCAGAAGCAACAGTACCAGAAGATCTTCGATGCCGACGACGTGGAGGCCTTCAAGCGGTTGGACAACAATGACTTCGACCAGACGATTAATAATATATTCCTTAAGCCGCCCTTGCTCATCGCTGCCGATACTCCCAGCGAGAAGATCGCGGCCTACCTGATTGTAAAGGGTGCGGACGTGAAGGCAAAAGGAAGCGATCAGGCAACGGCCCTCCATCTGGCCGTTCGTTCCGGATCCATGCCAATTATCAAGCTCCTGCTGGCCCATCAGGCGTCTCCCGATGCGGGTATCGGCAAGACGTACAGCGTGATCTCTTTTGGCAAGGACGGAGCCGCATCCTACATATCGCCCCCGCCTTCCGCTAAGAAAGGCACCCCCCTACATTGGGCGGCGTTTTATAATCGAGCGGATATCCTTGATCTTCTGATCGAAGCCCGTGCGGATGTGAGCGCGGATGACGGGTTCGGTAATACGCCGGTTCACTTTGCGGCGCAGTCAGGAAGCATGCGGATGATCCGAGCCTTGTTAAAGGCGGGCGCCAACTGGAGATTAAAAAAGAATGACTCGTCATCAAGAGAGGCGGCCACACCGTTGCATTATGCGAGGACTGCTGAAGTCGCGGAGTACTTCGTTTCCAATGGTGTGCCCATCGACGCGGACAGCGTGCTGGGGCAACCCATTCATGCAGCCACCCACTTCGACCACAAGGAAGTGATTGATTTCCTGCTCAAGCGAGGGGCGAAAATTGAGTCTACCTGCAGTTGGGAGCTTGATGGATGGAATTCAGTCCAAGTGACGCCTCTTTGGATTGCCGCAAATGACGGGCATCTGGAATTGATCGATTTCCTTGCGGCGAGGGGGGGTAATGTCCGGTTCGAGGCCTCAGAGGGCGGGTCACTGCTCCATGCCGCAGCCATGAATGGCGATGTCGCTGTGATCAGACGCTTGATTGAGTTAAAGTTACCGATCAATGCCCCGGCTGATTTCCCGGATCCCCACCCCATGATCTCTTCGTGGGGTAGCATGACACCACTGGGAGTTGCGATCCTTTACGACAATTTCGATGCGGTCAAGGTGTTGCTCCAAGCGGGTGCTGACATAAACGCCCAGTTCAAAAAAGAATGGACACCCCTGTATGTGAGTTTGATCCGCCGAAACAAGGCGCTGGTCGGATTGCTTCTCGAAAAGGGCGCCCACCTTCCTTTTGAGTATTCCAAGATCGATAGCCGGAACACTTCCGATGAAATCAAGGAACTTCTTAAGAAGCATTTCGCAGGTAAAACAGACAAATAGCAGGAGAACATGACCGTGAGCACAAGAGCCGTTTTGATGTGGATGATAGCAGGATTCACAATCCGTAGCGCATTTGCAGAAGTTCCTCCCAGTCCGGTTCCGCCCGAGGTCGAGAAGGCCGTTCTGGTCGAGGACTGGGCCAAGGTCGCCGAATTGATCGGTGACGTAAAGCCTGATGCTCCAGCCCCGCTTCGTCTTGTGATGGGTCATGCCTGCCTTGCTTTGAACCGGAACAACGATTCCGTCCTACTGTTTCTGACTACAAACACTCCAGAAAAACTAAAAGAGTGGCAAGATTGGGCAAAGGGATTCAAGCAGATGCACCAAGACGCTGTTATTGCCGACTACTTTTTTGGCGATAGTCTGGGGCGGGTAGGTAAGTACGAAGAGGCTGTCGTTGCGTTCAAAAGCAGACTCAAGACGAACCCCCAACATGTCCTCCTGCTTAACGCCCAGGGGTTGTGCTATGCCAAGTTGGGCAAAGTTACTGTGGCGCACGATTGCTTTGATGCTGCGATCGCAGCATCGGGAGGTCGTTTTGCTGATTCATACGCAAACGTTGGATCGTGTTGGATTGAGAAAAGTGAGGCGCCAGAAGGGGCAATAAGAGCATTCAATATGGCTATTAGTAATTCTGTCGGATTTGCACTTGCTTTGATAGGGCGAGGCGAAGTAAAGGGCGTTATTGGCGATAACAGTGGGCCTTGTGACCTGAATAATGGACTATCTCAATGTGATCCGTTGAGGCCGCTTGTAGCTCTTCAACTCATTGAACAGGCTTTGCGACGATCAGGGGCGAATTCGCAAGAAGCCGCGGAGGAAATGGCAGACATAGGAACATCTCTTAAGAAAGATTTTCGTAAGGACGAGCTAGTGAGAAGCGCTACTTGGTGGGGGGCTGTTGCCGAGACGTTTCGAAATGACCAAAGATTAGGTTGGTTTGGGAAAGCAATCGGCAACTTTGCAGGGGATCGGATGGTCGATAAATTCACAGCCATTAATGACATTTACGGAGCAAAGGCCTTGAATGAGGCAATTGGACATAATGATATTACTCGTCGCGTAGGTCCCGTCGAGATCAAGCGCTCAGGCTCGTATAACCGTGGTGCACTCGGCACTGAAAGGGCCGTTGCTGATATCGCGGGACTCGGTGCAATCGGGGCGAACTACTTAGCCTCGAAGGTCCCTGTTAATGCTAGAGTAGGAGTCGGTATGACTTATGCCGGGTTGAAGACAACTGAATTCACCGCGAAGAAGACTTTGGATTGGAGTACTCGGAATAATAACATGTTCAAGGCCGTAGACGCTCAATGGTTTCAGAGTAGTTCGAGTGGCCCCAAGAACCTACCACGCGAGATGGGAGGTGCCGATCTGAGCATGAAACGTGCAAACTGGGAGGAGGGCAACTGGCCATTCAAGCCAATCTATGGGTTGGCTTATGGCATGTCATTGCCAATTGCCGCCCCTCCCATTGCACCCGATCATGCAAAACTTATACAGGAGTAAATCGATGACGCACCTATGGAATATTCGTTCTCGATTGGTAATCATACTACTGTTCATCATATCTTTTGCTCTTAGCACTCGAGCAGTATTGGCCGTCGAATGCCGTGCCTTTTCCATGTCGGAGGCTCGGAGGATTCTGCTAGCGAAAACGGGCGAGTTGCCCGATGCCAAATTTCTTGGCGGGATTACACGTCCGATGGGCTGCGTTTTTGATGATGCAAGCAAGGATTTGATTCTAATCGGTCAGGTTGATCCAAGTGCTTCCAAGATTCAGCTTGATGATTTTGTTGTGGCCATGCGCGCCGTATTGAAGCACGGCGAGGCACCGTTGGTCAGCATTGATCCAGCACCCGACAGTAGCAAGTCTGAGGATCAGGTGGTTCGCTTCGCGGGCAAAGTTGAGAACACCCAGTTCGGCAAGGACCTCTTGGATGCCGACGTTGTGCTTAAGAAACTCGGTTTGGGCAAAATTAAGGCTGGGGTATGGGGCACGAGATCCTACTTCGAGCTTTCAGAGGAAGACTGGCGACGCACCGGGAATACGAACGCCATATTGAGCCGGTTCTGGTTCCTGACGGACCCTGCGGCTTCAGCGGTTGCCACACGAAGTGGCGTTGGATTGGTCAAGCGGCTCAAGGTCAAGGTGGACACACAGGTGGCGGCAGGAGCAACCGACCCTATTGGGGCTGAATTCGCAGGAAATCTGACAGCAGGCATCGAGGACTTGATGCTTGAGTTTCCTGAACTGCGGCGTCTGGATCAACTTTACAGGCTGGTTGGCGCAGCCTCTCTGATAGAGCGATGGCAGAACCAGAAGCTAGATATTCGTGAAGCACTTGCTTATTGGTTGGAGAACGCCTCGGTCGTAAGAGTGGAAACTCCCTCCATCTATCCACTGATTTCATCTTGTTCCGATGCCGGTCCAGGTAGAAACGGAGCGACTATGACGGTCAGTGGAGGTGTGGAACTCCGTGCGTTGGTGGCGGATGTCCGGGACGGCTCACTGTCGGCCTTGCGGGATCTAGTTCTCAAGTCGAGACCTCATAAGTCTGCTTTGTCGTGGGAAGTGCCGATTGGGGATGCACTGGATGAGCTTGTGGGGCTGGGAATTACTACCACACAAAATCCTGCTCCGTCTGGCGTGTTAGGGGCCTATCTACAGCGAACAGTTTCAAGTGCCCCGATGATCTATGCCGTGAAATCCGCGGTTGCGAGTGGTTCAGGTTTCAGATTCGAAGAGATGATAGCGCCCACTACAAGAGGATTTCGGCTCCCGGTGCCGCAGCCGCGCGTCGGTGGCGTGATGCTCTCTGGCGTCGCGAAAGCCGGAGATGGTTCAGAAGCGCGTGTCGATCTGTCGGGCGGGAACTTCTCGCTGGTGGTCGATGGTGAGAGCGCCCGACTGGACCCGAAGATGTATCGCAAATTTGTGACGGCGCTCTGGTCGGTCTATTTCGGACGGACCGACCCGGGACTTTCTATAGATCCGATCTATCAGGATCCAAAGACGGGCGACTTCAGCCCGAAACATATGGTGCGGTATATCGGTCGCGTGGTGAATACGGATCTTGGCCGGGTCATGCGCGAGACTGACTACATTATGAAAAAGTGGTCGGTCGGCACGGAGCGGCCCGACATTCCAGGATTCAAGAATCCGGACGACTACTCGGGAAAAGCCGGTACGATCTATTCCACGCTCTCGCGATTCTGGCTGACACCGGAGAACATGAAGTTCAAGACTTGCGATAATACGCTGATGTTTGACGGTGGGCACATGACTGTTAAAACTGAAATTCTTGGCTACGAGAACGGGGATCGACCCAAGAATCCCCATAATGAGGCATTCGCCAAGTTTTTTACCGAGCACTATGACGAGATCGCCGCCAAGTACCCTGTCTATCAGGATTTGTCTGACTACGGCCGGCTCGTGGCGCTGTCAAAGTACTTGAAAGACAGCGGCATCCCTCTGCTTTGGTTTCTCATGGCGAACAAAGATCTGATTCTGACTGAGGATTCGCCCGGAACAGTGGACAATTTGGCCAAGAAGTCGGCCTATTGGGAGGGGATGAGTGTTCAGGGAGGGGTGGATATGACCATGCCCAAGGGGCAGTTCGTGTACGATGCGGACGCCATAAAAGCCATTGATGCAGCCCGCCAGCAAGCCGCCCGATATACCAGTCAAACCACGTCGCTCGCCTCCTCCAAGCCTGTACAGGCTGCAGAACCTTTCTCTTTCGGCCTTGGCACCAACCGGTACACCGTCACGCCCCAACACTCCTTGACTTGCGGGAAGGATCGACATGGCATCCGGTATCAGACCGATTTCTGCCTGCGCGCCGAGGGATACAAGGTTACCGACGATGTGGTGGAATTGCTGAAGTCGGAATTGCTCCGGCGCGAGATGCGTCGCCTGTTGGAACCGATGATGGAGAAGTTGTCAAAGGACGACGATGCGAAAGTTGAGGAAGCCTTCCGAACCTGTCGCAAGCAAGCGGGAACGACTGTTGAATCTCTGCAGAACAGGGTGGAGGGGCTGAAAGGCAAAACCTATGAAACCGAGGAGCAGTGTGCCTCATCTTGGAATACGACAGTGGGAGAAGATGTACCCGTCGGTCTCCGTTCGCTGTTCGTAACCCGTTGCCATTATGTATCCAACCTGGAAGTCATCCGCTACTTCAATCCTGTCCGTCAGGCCGATTCTGAATTTGGGAAAGGCTGGCGGTTATTGGTTCCATACACCGTTCATGCAGCAGACAATGAGAAGCTGGAGTTCAAGAATGTAATGGTTCCTCGGCGCATGGTGGTAATGAACGAACTGACTGGCGAGAACGAATCTCTGGAATTCAGCACGAATCGTTATTCTGTCGCTGGCTACGTCCCCTTATCAACCAATTCCAGCAAGTGGGTTGGGCTTTTCATCCTGACCGATGCTTCGTTCCGGTTGGTCGACAAAGTGGGGAGTGAATTCAGCTTCGACACGGCAGGGAGTTTAACGGATATGGTGTGGTCTGATGACCATCATATTCATCTCGATTATTTGGGAAAAGAGGCCGTGGCGTTCAAGAAAATGCCATATTTGTTGGAAGAAATGGAAGGGAATAAAGTTAAGTTTCGAGGGCATGAGATCGCCGGGCGCATATCCATCGTGAATTTGGTCAGCAAGGCTTCGGAATCATTTAAATTTGATCCAAACGGTGAGCTGGTCGGGTATGTGCCTGAAACAGGAACGAAAAGTGCGTACCGATTCTGTTCCCTCATGACAGATGGCTCGTTCAGGCTTGAGGACAAGCTTGGCAACGAGGTCCATTTCACTGAAGGAGGTGTTTTTGATCACTTTGTCGTTGGACAGAAGCAGGACATTGTCAAGGCAGTTTCATCAGGTGGTCATAAAGTGGAGTTTGACTATGCTTTGGGAGGTGGTGGCCAGCTGCTTGTTGCCGGCGCACGACTCAAAGGGGACGAAGGGCAACAATATGCGATGAATTATAAGTATGACAGTGATGATCGGCTTTGTGAAGTAAAACGGATAAATGGAAAGGGCGAAGTGGCTGACTCTCAGGCAGACGCCAAGGAGCCACTGCTCGCAGAACATGAGGCATATTCAAGATACAGAATAGCGCAAGGAGAATAATATGAACTGGTACCAAGAGGAATTGATACAGAAAAATGTTCGTCAGGTTGTTTTTGAGGCTGGTGCGGGGCAGGCCATGTCTCCCAAGTTCGGGCAACTTTTGCTGACCGCGAAGTTTTTGCCATTATTGACCAATACCTGGGCCACTGGGTTTTTCTATCTTGATTCAGACCCCGGACCTTTTTTGATGGTGCGCGCTGATAAGATCGCTGGCAGCCTCCGAGATAGTCCTATCACAGTAGCATTTTCATTTTATCGAATGAAGGCCGGCGGGCTCATCGTCATGTATGTGCATGCGGATTGTCCGGCTGTTGCTCAAACGCTGAAACATCCAATCGTTCTCTTTGAAATTGCCTATGGATTGGATGATGAGAACATAGAGATGAAGCGTATTATCGAGCGTGCCATTAATGGTGCCTGTCTTCACCTCTGTTTTACGGAAGGAGATGGTCCCGCAGAAGTATCTCCGGATTTTGTGAGTTCAACAGGCATGCGCTCCCAGTTTGACGTCCAGATCCCTCTGAGCCCTGACTGTAAAATTGCACTCCAGAAAGAGTACAACGACATATTGACTTACCATGCCGGTGTTTCAGCGTCCAAGCGTGACTACATGGAAAGTGTCAAACAGTTGTGGGCTGAGAATCTGGAGGGGGTCAATCCGATTCTCCCCTGCAAGACAAGCCGACATTCTTTACAGGTAACGGCACCTGCCCCTGTGGTCGCAGGTAGTCCGGCGGTGCCAGCTGCTACTGTGAATTTACAGCAAGCGCCGAGCGTAGTGCAAAGCAACATGACGAAAGGAAAAAATGGTATGTACTTGGCCCCAATAGATCGGAATCATCCGAGTTGCTTTTTGTTTCTCATTGACCAGTCAGGTTCCATGGATGAAAAATTCGGAGCTGTCGAAATGACGAAAGCCGATGCGGTTGCTGATGCCATCAATCGACTTCTACAGGATCTCACACTGAAATGTACGAAAGGCGATGGGGTCCGCAACTACTACGACATTGGCGTCATCGGTTATGGGGAACGTGTGGGTCCGGCATTTGGAGGGACGCTTGCGGGTCGCTCTCTGGTGCCGATCAGCGATGTTGAGGAACAACCTGCCAAGGTGGAGCCCCGGACAAAGAAAGTACCCGATGGGGCTGGGGGATTAGTGGATATGCCGTATGAACTTCCCATCTGGTTTTTCCCTGTGGCCAATGGGGGTACACCCATGTGTGCCGCATTTGACCTGGCGCGTCAGACCTTGGAAGTCTGGACCGCCAATCACCCTGACTCCTATCCTCCGATTGTGATTAACATCACTGATGGAGAGGCAACCGACGGGGATCCGACAGCAGCGGCTCAATCCGTCGCCAGTTTGGCAACTCGAGACGGGAATGTGCTTGTGTTTAACTGCCATATCTCGTCTAACTCGGCTTCACCGAAGGTTTTTACGTCAGATGAGGCTGGGTTGCCTGACGAATTGGCGATTCGCCTTTTAAGGATGTCCAGCCCGCTGCCGGAGAAATTGCGCCAGATGGCTCGCGCCAATGAATATAGGATCGCCGACACGGCCCGGGGTTTTGCCTTTAACGCGAATCTTGTGGACTTGATCCGTTTTCTGGATATCGGAACCCGTCCAGCGAACCTGTTGCGATGAAAAAAAGCAATGGCGAGAGTATAATGACCCCAAACGAGGAGTTAACTTCTCCTGTGAATGAGTTGGAAACTCCACAGGAGGAGGTCGTCGCCGGATCATTCTTACCAAGGGATAACATCAAGGTGTTCTGGATGCCCAAGCAGGGCAACAGTGAACTTGAATATGAGGATGCTTATGCGGTGCTGCCGGGGGGGGCACGACTTGCCATTGCGGATGGAGCTACAGAAACCTCGTTCGCGCGAAGTTGGGCATGCGAGTTGGTAGAAGCATTTATTGCCGCTCCGCCAAATCAGGGCGAGAATTGGGAAAAGGAGTTCAGGGAGTGGTTGCAACCGTTGCAACAATCCTGGTATAAATCCGTAGATTGGAACACTTTGCGGGGCATGTCCAAACTCAAGGCTAGTTTTGGAGCCTGCTCGTCCTTACTGGGGTTGGAATTTATTCAGGGGTGTCCAACCGTCCCATGGAGCGCGGTTGCTGTTGGGGACAGTTGCTTGTTTGTGATTAGAAAGGGAGTGCTTTTGGTGTCGTTCCCCCTTGAAAAATCCGAGCTGTTCAACAACGCTCCTTTGCTACTCTCCAGTCATCCTGAAGGCAATGAACAACTATCCGCCGGAATTGCCGTCGCAACGGGGGTGGGCGAGCCGGACGACCTCTTTTTCCTTGGCACTGATGCCCTTGCAGCGTGGTTTTTGGCCGAGTATGAAGATGGAGGGAAACCTTGGGAATCATTGGGAAGCCTTCGAAGTGCGGATGAATTTGCCGTTTTTGTTAACGGTTTGCGTGAAAGAGGGCTTATGCGAAACGATGACACGACGCTGATCGCGGCTTGTGTGGCACAGACTCAAGTTGCGGTCGATGCAGATGAGAGGGAGTGTTCGCCATGAGCTCATTCTGGCCAGGATTGACGGACTATTTCATTGCCGTTCAAAATCCGAAAGTTTCTTTTCAGGATCCAGACCTGAGAGAGGCGGCGGTGATTAAGGATGACAAGGGCAAACCACGTGTGGCGGTGGGATCATTCGCGAGTGTTTATGGGTTAAGCCGGGGCGGTCGAAGTTGGGCTGTGCGTTGTTTCCAGAACCAAGTTAAGGATCAACAACGAAGATATGAGTTGCTCAGCACACATTTGGCAGGACTTCCAAATGGAGACTTCCTGGTCGGGTTCAAGTACATCAAAGAAGGTATTCTTGTCAACGGCGCCTGGTTCCCTATCGTTAAGATGGACTGGGTTCACGGCCAATTGCTTCATGGGGCTGTGCAGAATGTTTTGAACTACCCGGGCGATTTGCTGGACATGGCAAAAAAGTTGCGTGTGCTGGTCGCCACGCTGCACGGTTTGAATATGGCGCACGGCGACTTGCAACATGGCAATATCCTGGTTACAGACAGTAATGATTATCGTTTAGTGGACTATGATGGCATGTTTGTGCCGGCGATGAAGGGGGAGAATTCACCCGAGGGGGGGCACCCTAATTTTGCCCACCCACTCAGAAAGGCAAATCACTTCGATGCCACCTTGGATAATTTCCCTGTCCTGGTGATATTCCTAAGCCTGCGCGCTTTGGCTGTCGAATCGGGTTTGTGGGCGAAGTTCAACGTGGGCGAGAATTTGCTACTCACCGAGGCGGACTTCAAGGATCCCCATGCATCGGACACTTTTAAAGCCTTGCGGATGGTCAAAGATCCATTTGTGCAAAAGCTCGCGAGTGACGTCATGGGATATTGCTCAGTCGATCCCTGTCAGGTTCCCCGTTTGGAAGAGATTCTGCCGCGAGTACCTGGGGAACTGTTCCCAAAACATTTGGTTGAAAAGAGAGGGGCACATCCGTCCGAAAGGGAGTCGAACGTTTTGCCGGAGGGAAACGCCGGAGGATATTCACGGGTCAGATCGGTGATGAATACAACCCCGGCGTCTCCTCAGAGGTTGAGAAATTCCTCACAATTGGTCCGCCCAAACATGCCGGTATCCAGTGGCGGGATCAATTCCTCTTCAGCACCAAACAAAGTTAGAGATTTCCCTGTCAAGAAAGTGGTGGCTATTGTGACCTTTGCTGGAGCTTCCTGCCTCGGGCTATTGGCTTTCCTGCATAATCCCAAGCCTGATCCAGAAGCTCCTCCCCCGGTTATTGCATCAGAAGACCACGCTTTGAAGGAGGAACGTGTAAAGGCTGAGCAGGCGATGGTCAACGCGGAGAATGCTTCCAGTCAGGCGGTCAAAGCACGGGCCAAAACGGCTCAAGAGCTTGAGAATGTTGCCGATGGTGTCAAGGCGGTATCTGCTTCAAAAATTGCGGAAAAGGAAAAAGAACGACAGCTCTCGGAATTGACGGTGGCACGACAACAAGTTGAAGAAGCTGTGGCAAAAGCATCGGATGCCGAATTAAGGGCAAACAATGCAAAAAACATCATTGAACAGGTCGCAAAGACGAATGTCCTTCAGGCAATAGTTTCAGCGATTTCTTCCGCAGCAGAGGAGTCGCAGCGGGCAATGACTTTGTCTGATGAGGCGGCTCGATTGGCCGATGAGGCGCATGACAGGACCAGGCAATTAGCATCCGACTTGAATTCGGCCACGCTGCAATTTGTTGCGCTAACTGCGGTAAAGGCGCGGGCGGAGAGGTCACAGGGGGTGATTCAGGAGGCGAAGATCAAATCGGAAGTAGTGCAAAAAAAAATTCGGGATGTGTGCGACAAGCTGAAGTCTGTCTTGGACGGAATTCAGGAAACAACCCTATCGAAAGATCAGAAAGATCAGTTTACCATATTAGTGAAGACGGAGGAGAAGAAGGCATGTAACGCCAGTGAAGATTTGGCGGGTGCTGAAGAAGAGGGCCTCGGGGCGATGAATGCGGCGACTAGCGCCGGACACACAGAGGACGCTAATCAGGCTAATTCTTACGCAGAAAGAGCGGAGCACAAGGCGGAGCACTTCAAGAATAAGGTGGACGAGATTGATGGCGTGGTGAACGAATTCCGTCAAAAAATGATCGAGTTGGATAAAGATATCCAACTCGCGATGCTAAATAAGCCAAAGTCGTCGTCCGATCCATCCCCATTGAAAACAGTGTTGAATATCCAAACAACGCCTGATAATTGCGCGATAACGGTGGACGGCGTCAATACCTATACCCGCTCCTTGGAACTCCAGCTCAAACAAAGCAAAATGCTGAATCTGGCTATTTCGAAGGAAGGCTACAAGTCTCAATATTTTACCGTTGAACTCACGCCGGGAGAAACCAGAACCGTCTCGTTCGTTTTGGAACAGGCAGGGATTCCGTCCAAAGTTCGTTTCCGCCCCTAAGGTCGGTTAAAAGGGTTGTAAGCGCCATAGAAATCGCATACGCCAAACCTACTCGGCGCGCCCGGCACGCTCCGTTGGAGTTAACACCACACTGATGTCCGTCGGCGACAGATCGTACCCACACCCACTGAAGAAATCCACTACCAGTCCCACAACGGCGAACGGCAGCAACAGCACGTTGCCGAACACCATGGTACTGAACTGCCGGTTGATGTGGATTCGCTGTGTTTCGTATCCGGTTTTGGAGACTTCGACGCTATGAGCCGTGTGACGGCTCAAGCTCAATGCGCCCGGTGTGGTCAGGCGGTACGCACCCGCTACAACGGTCGCCCCGCTCGGGCAGGACTCAATGCGAACCGTTTGCCTCGGACCGTTGACGATGGTTGAGCAACCCAACGTAAGCAAGGCGGTGACGACGATAAGAATCTGAAGGCCTCTCTTCATAGCTGCCCCTCATCAACTATTTGATTTAGCTTGCGACACTCATTGCACGGGGATGTACTGATCGGACGGCACGGGCGTGCAATTCTGCAGGAGCAAACTGGCCTGATTCGCATCAATTGGTGCGAGCGAAAAGCGACCGCCGATCTTCACCGACACCTGCACGAAGTAAGTGTGTCCGGCCAGAACCTGCAAATCGAGAGCATACTCCGCGTCCCCGTTGCTGGCCTTAATCGTCGTCGTCGCTGGCGAACGATTCCAACAGAGATAACTTCCGATGGTCATAGTGCCGATGGTGATATCGCCGTCGCCAATCCGCAGGTCGGCGCGGGTCTTGTTTCCGAGGGCGCCGGGGCGCAACACGCAGATGCGTGCCCGTCCTGACATCGCACAGGGAGTGAACAGGTCGTCCACCTTCGTCTCCGGCATTGGATGCGGTGCCGCGTCGAACAACTGGGCTAAAGTGACCCCTGGAGGCAGATTCCGCAGCGCGACATCAATATGGGTCGGCTCGTTCACGTAGCAGCCGCCGCTGTTGTCGTCAACAAGCATGCCCAACGGGGCGAGAATTATGCCGCATAACGGTATGTTCCCAAAAAAACAAGGGCTGATCCGTTTGCTGAGGTCAACTCTGGATGGCTGATATCCGTCTTTGCCGATCTGAATAGTGTGAAGTTCCCGGCGCGGCAGTTCGAGTTCGCCCGGTGTTGTGATCTTCTGGCTGCCGACCTTTGCCCACGCGCCAGCTGGCTCCGTGGTCACGGAAATCCGTTGGGTCCGCCCGTTGATGATCGTGCCGCAGCCGGAAGTCGCCACTACAAGTCCCGCGACGAGTGCATTCATGACTGGCCGAGTAAGGCGCCTGACCGCATGTCTCACATCAAAGTCGTTGGCTGTAACATTCATCTTATTCTCCTTGCTTTCTTGTTATGAGATAAGATCTGGTCCTAATCTCGTTGGCAGAGAATTAACAAATTGCAAGAAATGAGTTAGGCGTGTGCCGGCCGCCGGCCTGTTAGGGATTTCTGGCGTCAGTAGGAATCTCTCAATTGAAATGCAAGGCATCCTTGTTCTTCGCCACCGGGTGATGTAACGTGACGGTGTGATGGAAACATTGCCACGCCGTTACGTGCCGTGTTACAGGCAACAGCTGGAGTGAGCCCCCATGAGGAGTGGCGTGCGCCACTGAATGATATGAGATTGGACCCATCAGTAAAGATCGCCGGTTGGACAGTATCGTTTGGCCTCACTGGTTGCGCTTCACTGCAGAAGTTCCACGTGCCGGTAAGCACGCAACCCAGCCTTGAATCCGCCTGCCCGGTCGAGTTGCGCGTGAACTGCCAGCGTCTGCTCGATTCCGCAATCAATGAGCACGCCCTTGTTGGTGCTCAAGTCTCACTCAGCATAGGGGACAAGATCAAATGCCACGTCTCCAGCGGCACGACCGATCGGGATCGGCAGCATCCGATGCTACCAACACACCTCATTCGTATTGGCAGTCTCACGAAGACTTACACCTCAGTTGTCGTTCTGAGACTCATGGAGAAGGGCCTGCTCGCACTCGATAGCCCGATCAGTAGATGGTTTCCAGAGTATCGGTTCGCTGAACGCATCACCGTCAAGATGCTACTGAACCACTCGAGTGGAATCCGCGAGTTGCTTGGTCCCAGAGCCATGCTTCTTTCAACAGTCAACAGCCGTCGTGTCTGGACGACGCCCGATCTGCTCGAAATGATCTTCGGACCGGACCTTGAGTTCGAGCCAGGCAGTAATCACCGCTATTCGAATTCGAACTACGTTCTCCTAGCAGCCTGTCGGGCTTAACTCTTCAACGACTCTAAAAAATCCGGTTTTCATAATTCCTTTTGGCTCCCGTCATACCTTTGTCGGCTTTTCGGAACCGAATTTCAGGTTTCCGATACT
>Ga0118677_10000636_pt1 | contig 73404 bp, 68 predicted proteins | sample AliMusrvi5mmetaG_FD_86154 | JGI IMG/M metagenome (GOLD analysis project Ga0118677, IMG submission 86154) | reverse complement strand
AATAATAAAGGACACTCATTCAAACTATCCTGTGTGTCTGTGCTTTGCAAAATGGTATAACCCAACAAGTAACTATTCGATATTAAAAACGCTGTATTTGACCAATGTAAAATGGTTCATGTCATTTTTAGTATGGTAGCTAATTTCGTCCATGCTTAGTTTTATAATTTTAAGCCCCATGCCACCCTCTTGAGGGTTTTCTAGGTCAACTTCAAAGTAAGATGAAGTGTCTTGTAAAAGCTGTGGGTCCATCGCAATACCGTTATCAGCAATGTCAACTATAATTTTATCAGTTTCAATTTGATAACTGACATATACTTTGTGTTCTGATGATCCCTTGTAGCTATGTTTTATGCAATTGGTGACTGCTTCGTATACAGATAATTTAATCTGAAAGCACTGCTGATCTGTAAAATATTCCGAAGACAGTGATTCGACACAGGTGCCAATCAGATCGGCATTCTGGTAATAACTTTCTATCACTAAGTCAATCTTGCCCATGCTAAACCTCATCATTGGCAATTTCTAGTGCCAACATGGATATATCATCCTCAAAGTGATTGTTGCCTAACCAAGATTCCAATTGAGCAATCAATATGTTGCCCACATTATCGAAATCTTCGTGCCGGGTCGAAAACAGCAATTCCTTAAGCCTTTCCACACCGAATTCTTCCCCGCTTTTATTCATGCATTCAGCAATCCCGTCCGAGTGAAGGAATAGCCTGTCGCCTTTGGAAAATTTAAATACCGATGATTCATAATCTGAATCTGGCAATATCCCGACAGGAAAACCATTAGCCCCGATCAATTTTGGTTCTCCGTTGAAGGGTATGTAAATTGGCTTTTGGTGACCAGCCAAGCAAATATCGATAGTCTTTTCCTGTGTGTCGAGAAGGCCGAAAGCCATGGTAAAATAGTCTGACATGTCGGCTCCGCTTTGAAATCTCTTGTTCAACTTTGTTACGATACTTGCCGAAGTAGTGGGTGTGGCAAATAATGAGTCTTGGTCCTGTCGCCTGTCATGTGCATGGTATACCGACTCAGAGCCGGGGGAATCCGGGTAGGTCGAATGTTTATGAGGAACCTCCAGGGTTAAGTCAGGAGACAGTATCCTAGTGAGGCTAAACGAATGCAATGCCGAGGCAACGCCATGTCCGGCCACATCCAACTGATAAAATACGATCTGAAAATCATTGATGCGGAAATAATTTAAAGTGTCTCCACCGACATAGGTGGAAGGTAAAAAAAGCCAATTAAAACGAACCCCATTGATTACGGCATTTTGCGGGGGAAGTAGGCCAATTTGAGCCTTAGCCGCCAATTCAAGGTCGCGCTTGATATGCGAATAGGCTTTGTCCAGACGCTCGTTGATTTCATTAAGGTGTTGGTTTTTTGCTTCAAGTTCCGCAGTCAAATGGATTATCCGACCGGCGGACCGCACACGGGCTTTTAAAACTTCAATATCACAAGTTTTTGCCAAATAATCGTCCGCCCCAATATCCAATCCTTGGATTAAGGATCTCTCATCATCTCTGGCAGTGAGTAGAAGAACATAAATGTAGGGTAAGCCGGTGGCCGACTTTACTCTCTGGCAAAGCTCCAGCCCATTTAAAACGGGCATTTCCCAGTCGCTTATCAGAAGCTGAAATGGTTCGGTTTGCAATAATTTCCATGCCACTTCTCCATCCTCAGCCGTAACCACATCGTAACCACAAGCCTTAAGATTCCTTGAATATAACATTCGGGTGACGGGTTCATCATCGGCAAGCAAAATTTTCATGTTGGAATTTTATAGCTCCGGATTCCAAAGCCGCCTGCTAAATAGGGAAAGAAGACCTTCCCATAAGTATATCCAGTTTTTTCCTCGGTCATGCTGGCCGACATAATACGCATCGGTTAGCAAACGCTCCTCCTCTGGAGTGTTTTTCGAATGGCGCAACTGCGTAGGGCCAATCAGGCCAGCCGGAGCGCCGTCGGTAAAAAGTTCCCATTCCTCGGTGCGCTGAGCCGCCTGTTGCCGTGTTACAGGTTCGATGCCAAACAAGCGCAAGTCTCCGCTGACCACAGCCAATATTCTGGGCAACGCACGCAACAAGGGCCTAGATGTCGTCCATTCCCAAGCGGTGAATTCTGTCCGGCATCGTTCGCCAAATTCTGTCAACACGATTCGATTGCCACGCAACTGACGAGGACGCAATAGTCTGCCCGAGTTATTTTCACGACTTGATGCCAGTACGGCCAGTGGCCAGAGCGGCAGGGAAAATACCAGTAATAATAGCCCTCCAAGTCTGTTGAATAAAGGTGATAGGCTATTGCCCAGTGTAGTTTGCCTAAGGTCGGCGAGCAAAAAGGCATCAGTGATGTGTATGTGCGTGTTGATATCGACCCGGATAAGGTCGCTTCCCCGTGCGATGGAATGGCTCAGATTGACAAGTTCCCCGACATAGGTGTTGGGAAGCACCACGGTATCAGTCAATATTGCGTATCGGTCCACAATCACTTGGTCGCTGATGACGACTTCGTGGTTAAGCTCCGCCGTCGAATGAACCTCGCTGCCGCTGCCGACGAAAGCAATGCCGACTTTGAGGCTGCGCGAAGATACCTTGCTGTTTCTCCCTTGTGTTAGCCCAAGCGCAGTTTGTCGACCGGGTATCGTCAGGCCGGCAACCCTACCGGCAGCCGCATCAAGGTTGGCCTGATGGAAATTGGCCAATGATTCTAATCGGTAAACCTTGGCATCAAGAAGCTCGACACTCGATTCGGATGGAACTGGCAAGCCTTGCGCCAAGCTAGGCCAGTGTAGGGGAGACAAGTCGGCTTGTTGAGTCCGGCACAGGCACAGCCCCGATGCCTGGCCAGCGAACACGCCATGCAAAACCGGGCAATCTCGCTTTGCGGCTTGCTCCAGGAATTCGATGAGGAAACCAGGCGTTCTAATCATGTCCCCCCTAATGATTAGAAGCTCATCGTCATTCTGTTGCCTAGGAAGTTGGGCCAATACGGCATTAGGACCCTCCTCGCCGCGAGTGTGCCAATAATCGAGTTCCATGCCCCAACGCCTTCCGAATTCAAACTGTGTGCGCACTTGGTCGGCAAACGACCCGATTACGATAACGGCCCGCTTGATGCCTGCGTTAGCCAGCATGTCCAAGTTATGTTCCAGCACGGATTTCCCCGCGATCGGCAACAGGGCGGGACAGGTTCTGTCAGTCAGGGGAAATAGTTCATTCCCTAGGCGGTCTGCAAGAATGATGGTTCGCATCAGTAAGCTCCCCGGCCTAACAACACAGCCGGTATGGTGAGAAACAATAATTTAAAATCCAGCCACAAAGATTGCGATTCGATATATTCAACATCAAGGCCCACTTGTTTGTCGAAAGGAATGTCTGATCGCCCGGATACTTGCCATATGCAGGTTATCCCGGGAGTCACCTCCAAACGGCGTCTTTCGGCGAGCGAATATTGGTTGACTTCCGATGGAAGGGCAGGGCGGGGACCGACCAAAGACATGTCGCCTACAAAGACATTCCACAATTGGGGGAGTTCGTCAATAGAAGCTTTGCGGATGAACTTCCCCACTTTGGTTATCCGTGGGTCTTCTTTCATCTTGAAAAGTACACCGCCATTCATCTCGTTCAATTTCTCCAACTCTTTTTTCCGGGCTTCGGCATCCATGTACATGGAGCGAAACTTCCACATGGGGAAAAGCTTTCCCCAACGCCCGACTCGGGTCTGTTTAAAAAAAATAGGGCCGGGCGAATCTCTTCGGATGGCGATTGCGCAAGCCAAAAACACGGGACTTAATAGCATTAGCAATAGTACAGAGGCTATGATGTCGATCAGTCGTTTAGCCAACAAAGTGGTACGCACTACCGTTACCCATGCTGCACGCTTGAAATGTAATCTTAAGGTGTTTTGGAAGGCAATCCGCCTAATATGTTCGTAACGCTCAAATAATTGTTCGCTATCGCCTTTGCCGTTGGAGGTGCCTTTTGGCTTGTTAGAATGATTCATAGTGAGTTTGCCATTCTTTTTTGCTTCCATACCCGATAGAGAAATAAAGGATTACCAATCAGATAACGTCGCCACATTCGCCCGGGTTCCTGCAACAATCGCCAAGTCCACTCCAATCCAATCTCGCGCATCCAAACCGGTGCCCTTGGCAAACGTCCAGAGTAAAAATCGAACAGCCCACCTACTCCTAAACATACACAGGCATTAAGTTGGTGATGGTGTTCCGCCAGCCATAGTTCTTGCTTGGGTGCGCCGAAGGCAACAAGCAAAATATCAGCCTTTGAAGAATTGATTTCTTCCACAATTTGCCCACTCTCTTCCTGTTTGAAATAACCATCTCGCACCCCGGCAATCGAAAGTGCGGGAAAGCGCTCCCGCATCTTGAGGGAAACCGCTTCGGCCACGCCGGGCTTGGACCCAAGCAGGAACAACGAAACACCTTCTGCTGCGGACTTCTCGCATAAACGGGGGAATAGATCAGTGCCGTTTACATTGGCCATCAACGATACGCCAAGCAATCGACACCCAATGTTAATGCCAATGCCATCGGGCAACACCCGCGTTGCCAAGGTAGAAAGGACTTGTCTATATTGGTCATTCTGACAGGCAATGTTTAGGCAATCAGGGTTCACGAATGCCACGAAGGCAGGCTTATTGTCTTTTACACGCTTGACCATCCAGCCAACGGCTTCGTCCATGGTCGTGTTGGTGATATCGATCCCAAAAAAATGCAGAAGCGGTGGGGTGGGCCGCAAACTGCCGCCAGCCAATAAGTCCCCGATCAAGGACCGGGCTATGAGCCCCGCGTTCCCTTGCACCGTTTCGCTGTAATAAAAGTCTATATCGCTTGTGGTTTCGCTGTCGTAGGCGATACCGACCTTGCGGCGCAATCCATAGGGTGAAAAAAGCCCCGGACGCAAGGTGAGCCTAATGCCTTGTGCAGGTGTCAAGCGCAACACCTCTTCTTCAGTCATGGGCCTAGGGCCGACAAATGCCATGTCGCCTCGCAGGATGTTGAATAATACCGCAAGTTCGGCACCGACAGTATTGCCCGCAAAGCGAAGACGACTGAAAGGCATCCTGAAACGCCCAATCAATTGCAATGTGACGAAAACTTTGCCAAGCTTCGATTTTGCCAGCATTGCCCTAAGGACCAAGGCAGGCGAGAAGACAACGATAAGCACGAGGGATAGTATGATATCGAAGCCCCGAGGCAACACTTCCAAAAGTGGGATTGCCGCAGTTTCAACCCAAACCCGCCACCAAATCAATAAGGTGTTGGTTTTCCGGTCTAAAGGCCCGGGTATGGTGGTTTTCATAATGAGGATTTGTCGTTGGCGGGTTCTGGCTTGCGGGGGATAATGCGGGCGGGTACGCCTACGGCCAACGAGTTGGGAGGCACGTCGGTTATCACCACTGCGTTGGCACCAATGACTACGTCGTCGCCAACGCATATCGCGCCCAGAACTTTCGCGCCCGCCCCAATATCCACTCGGTTTCCGATGACCGGCGCACCCCGCTGGCCGGTTCTCTTCAAACCGATGGTCACCCCGTTGCGGATAATCACATCGTCCCCCAAGACCGTGTCACCGCTGATGATGATGCCCCCGAAATGATCTATTTGCAATCGTCTTCCGATGGTCACTTCACAGGGTAGGTCAATGCCCGTGAGAATTTGCGAAAATAACTTTAATATCCGGTATAGAAAGGATAAAGGGACTCGCAACCACGCCCGTTTGATGGTGTAACGCCAGCGGCCAAAACGGTAAACTGCCATCACCCATAGTCCTTGGCGGGTGATGTCGCGTTCATAGATTTGCCAATCTTCCTGTAAGTTGTCGAACATGATGGTCACCAGGGTTGGGGAGGGGAAATTGCACCGCCATCGGTGTCGCGCCATGCCTGATTCCATAGCTGGATTAGGTTTTGAGATTCGTCCACCTTGGTTTGGTCGCTCCCACGGTTACGCAAAGCGCGTAGCCCATGCCAGCCCTGTTCAAGTTTTTTCACCAGCCAAGCCGACGGTAAGCCGTGCCATTTGCGGTAGAACAGCAATTGGCTACGGATGCGCCAAAGCGTCAACTGCGAACCTTTCGAGGTAAAACTCATGTCCTTGAGCGTTTTGGATGACTCGCCACCGATATGGGAAATCTTTAGGTCCGACCAATAGCGGACGGCAAAACCGGCGGCTTTGATGCGTCGGCACAAATCCACTTCCTCGTAATAGAGGAAAAAACGAGGGTCGAAAAAGCCTATGGAATCGATCAATCCTCGCCGGATTATGGCAAAGGCACCGGGAACCCAATCGACATCTGTTGTCACACTAGGATCGGCCCATGTGCGGTCGAAACGGCCAAAAAAACGGGAGCGTGGGTAACGTGCAGCCAAGCCGCTAAGGACAAGAAACTCATCAAGCAGTGAAGGAAAGCGGCGGGCCGAAGGTTGCCAGCCCCCGTCGGGAGCCAGCAAGCGGCCTCCTCCCATCCCGACGGTCGGTTCAGCCTCCATGTGTGCGAGCGCCAAGGAAAGTGTGGGGTAGGGTACAATCGCGTCTGAATTCAACAGCACCACATATCGGCCTTGGGCATGTTGCATAGCCAGGTTATTGCCATTGCCAAAGCCTAGGTTGACATCACTGCGGACCAGAATCGCCTCGGGAAACTCTGCCTGTACCATGTCTGCCGAGCCATCATGCGAGGCGTTGTCCAAAACCACTGTCTCGAAACGAACTTCCCCGGTCTGGGTTCGCAGGGCTGCCAGACATTCCCTCAGCCGGTCGCGGGTGTTAAATGAAACGATTAGAACCGAAATGTCACAGGTCATGGTCTGTCCTATCAGTACGTTCCCAGGCCGCCTCGGCACTGGCCGATTTGAGCAATTGCCTCCCCAAAGTGAGTTTCCACAGGATGTAGAAAGGTGCTGCAAATAGAGCAAGGTAATCGCGCCAACCGGCCCGGCCTAGCCAAAGCGCAACCGCCACATGCAAGCCGACCAATGCCAAGCCGGCGAAGGCAGTGAACCGGGCTAAGGGGCTGGGTATCGCCAGCAAGCAAAGCAACAAAAAAACATGAAAGGCCAAGGGGAGCAAGAGCAATTCTAGAAGTGGTTCCAGTAGCCGTAAATTGCCCTTCAGCACTTCCAACGCCAAAGCAGGGGACTGTTCACGAATCATTCTGAACCGTCCGCCTTCCCATCGCGCCCTTTGACCGGCGGCCACCCGTCCGTGGGTAGGCACCGCCGACCAGACCGTGGTGGCTTCGCAGAAGCGGACACTCATCCCCGCACGGACAAGGCGCAGGTGGTATTCCAGGTCTTCGGCGATGGAACTGGCATCAAACGGGATTTGTTCCAGTGTTTTCCTCGCCAAGCCGAAACCATTCCCGAGGATGCCTACGGACAACCCCCAGTAATCCCGTCCACGTAGCCTAAGTACGTTAAAGGCCAGCCAAGCGACATGCATTAGCCTCGAACGTATGGAATCCTCAGGGTTGCTGGCTAGATAACGGCATTGCAGCGCGTCCGCCCCTTGCCCGAACAATTTAGCGGTAGCCAAGATGAAATTGGCTTCGACCCCAGTATCCGCATCGACGATCAGAAATGCGTCATGGTTCTCAGGCAATAGTAAGGAAAACGCATAGTCTAGGGCATAGCCTTTTCCGCGCTTGTTTTCATCATGCCGTTCGAGGACGCGGGCGCCTGCCAAGCGAGACTGTCCGGCGGTGGCATCAGTGCAATTGTCGGCGATGACAACGACTGAAATGCTATGTCCGGCTGTTTCGCAGTCAAACAGAGAAGCCACACAGCCACCTATGCTTCTTTCTTCGTTGTGCGCGGGTATCACCACACATATGTTCAACGTTTTAAGTGCGGTGGCCGACGCTGCATGCAAACGGCGCGGCATGGCTCCGCCCAAGGTTAGTAGAGCTAGTTCCAAAGTGCCCGGTAAAGTAACCAAGCAAAGCAAAATACCGATAACAGACCAAACAAATTCCATCGGTTTATCCTAGGTTTTGGGATAGACTAAGCTGTATTATCATAGCATCAAGGAACATCACGATGGTATCCGAAAACAAAAACGATTCGATCCAAGCCAGGGGTCAGGAAAATTCAAGCCTTCCCAACCCCACAGAATGGCCTTTCGATGGCTTGGAAAAAGTGGCATCTTGCCCGGTTTGCGGTGGCACGGAACGTTCCACCGTCCACCTTGGGTTGACCGACCGTATTTTTTTCTGCGCACCCGGCGCATGGACACTTTATCGTTGTGACACATGTCACTGCGGATATCTTGATCCACGCCCCACCCCACAGGCAATCGGATTGGCTTACGCGGAATACTACACCCACACGGCCCCGCAAGAAGAGGTTTTTCTCTCTTCGTCAACCTTCATCGGCAGGCGATTGGTCACGCTGCGCAATGGTTATCTAAACGCCAGGTTTCCCCATTTGGCACTAAAGCCCTCTCACCGGCTTGGTTTTAGGCTGATGGATTACTTTCCCCAAACCCGTGCCCTTGCCGAACGGGATGTCCGCCATCTTCCAGAACCTGTCGCAGGGGCGAGACTAATGGATTTAGGTTGTGGAAGCGGCGCGTTCGTGCGCCGGGCTCTAAGCTTGGGCTATGCGGCGGAAGGCTTGGAATTTGATTCCCAAGCAGTGGCAGCGGGCATCGGCAAGGGGCTTCCGATCCGCGAAGGGTCTTTGCCCAGGACAGGCTTGGAGTCAGGCAGCTATGATGTGGTGACGCTGAGCCAAGTCATCGAGCATTTGCACGACCCCCTTGCCGCGTTGCAGGAGATTCACCGCCTGCTCAAACCGGGGGGGGTATTTTGGTTGGCAACGCCGAATATGGACGCACCCGGACATTCGCATTTTGGCCCCGACTGGCGCGGGTTGGAGCCTCCACGGCATCTGGTTTTATTTTCGGCCAAGGCTTTGCGCTTGGCATTGGAACGCACAGGATTCAGCGACATTGAGTTCAAGCCGCCCGGCGCGGTGAGCCAATGGTTATGGTCTTCTAGCTTGCGCATCTCGAAAAATGCCCGGTTGGGTACGCCTATTGAATTGCCGTCTGATTTGACCAAGCTGGCCGGTCGCGAAGATCGCCTGTCATTGACCGATCCAGTCGCCGGGGAGGAGTTGGTGGTAGTCGCAAGGAAAAGCTGATTAACTGATGATACGCATAGACCACGTTACTGTTGTCGGCAATGGATTGCCGACCTACGGCGATTTGTTTTGGAGTGTCAAGGCTTACCTTGACAGGCAAAGCGAGCTTTGCCATTCCATGCGTAACATCAGTGATAAACTATTGCCGTATGAAAGATAAAGCGAAATTAAATTCCCCAATTGCAAAGGGGCAGGGCGCAGACCCCTTGGCTTTAAAAATATGGATACTACAAATCCTAGCGATTGCGCTTGCCTATTTCGTAACCGGCAAGCTCGGTGCTTTATTGGCGATCCCACCAGGCTATGCAACAGCCGTTTGGCCTCCGTCGGGCATTGCTTTGGCAGGCATTTTAATCTGTGGTTATCGGGCCTGGCCGGGGATACTGCTCGGGTCGTTGCTGGTCAACCTTTCGATCGCATTGGCTTACATCCCCGCTGCTGAAACGCTCAACGCATGGATGGTCACACTGGCCATGGCCGTCGGTGCGAGTTTGCAAGCTGTCCTAGGCACGTTTTTGATCACCCGCTTTGCCGGTTTCCCCAATTCCCTAGTCAAGGATAGAGACATCTATCTGTTCTTGCTCTTTGGCGGATTTTTAAGCACCTTGGTTGGTTCTACCATTGGGGTCTCGGCTCTAGTGGCTAGCGGTCGAATTCCGGTTGCCAATTTCTTTGTCAATTGGAGTACCTGGTGGTTGGGGGATGCCATAGGGGTGATCGTTTTCGCCCCGCTCGTTTTGGTTTGGTTACTCCGCCCTAGCGAAGTTTGGCGTAACAGGCGTACGTCGATCAGCCTATCCATGTTGTTGGTTTTTGCGTTGACAATTGCCGCAGTCACTTATGTTGCAGAAAAAGAGATAGAGCGCTTTAATTTACATTTCGATCAAGATTCCAACGAGTTGCACAGGGCACTGGAGAAATCCCTCCAAGCGCATGTCAATGTGCTTCGTTCACTGGAAAGTTTTTACTCGGCGTCAAACGAAGTGAACAGGCAAGAATTTCATGTGTTCGTCGCGCATTTATTAGGTGGGTTCCACGGAGTTCAGGCATTGGAATGGAGTCCCCGCATTTTTGCCGTTAATAGGGACACCTATGAAAGCAGCGTACAAAAGGAGGGTTACCCCGAATTCCAGATTACCGAGCGGGATGCCAATAAACGGCTGGTGCGGGCGGGGGACCGTCCCGAGTATGTACCGGTGAACTTTATAGAACCCTACCGGGGAAACGAAAAAGCGTTGGGTTATGACTTGAATTCCGATGGGATACGCCGGGAAGCCATTGTCCGGGCTAGGGACAGTGGGGATATTGCCGCCACTGGCCGGATTACCCTGGTCCAAGAACACGAAAACCAATATGGCATGCTCGCGTTTATCCCGATTTATGCCAAAGTCCAGCCCCTCGTCAGCGTGGAAGATCGCCGCAACAATATTTTAGGCTATGTGCTTGCGGTATTCCGCTGTGGGGATATTGTCACGGCGGCACTTCAAGACAGGTATCGGGAAGGCTTGTTCTATCGGCTTGTAGACGAGTCGGCCCCGGCGGGGGAGCGGCTGCTCTTTGCCAGCGACCAGAAGGAACCCGCCCCCGTCACCCGGCAAAAAAGGGGTTTCGGCGAAAAATTTTCTCTTGACAGCAGTTTTTCCATCCCGATGGGGGGGCGCCAATGGCGGTTTCAGGTGAAACCTACGCAGGAATATTTTGCCTCTCATCGAACTGACCCAACTTGGCTAATCCAGTTTGCATGCCTTTTGCTGACCACGACGGTTGGCGCATTCGTCATGGCGCAGACAGGTCGAGAGGGCATCCTCAGCCAACTAGTGGAGGAACGCACGGCAGCGCTGGCGGGAAGCGAGGAGTCCTTGCGGAAGCTCTCCGTAGCGATGGAGCAAAGCCCCACTTCGATTTTGATCACCGGCCTAGATGGGAAGCTTGAATACGTCAACGACGCGGCAGTCCAGATTACCGGCTATAGTCGCCATGAGTTGATCGGAAGAAATCCGCGCATACTGAAATCCGGCAAGACCCCTAAGGAAACCTATACGGATATGTGGTCCACATTGGCCCGCGGAGAAGCTTGGAAAGGCGAGTTCATCAACAGGCGCAAGAACGGCTCGGAATATACCGTTTCAACATTAATCTCCCCGGTTCGCCAAGCCGACGGTGCAATCACCCATTACCTAGCCGTTAGGGAAGACATTACCGAACGCAGGAAAATGGAAGCACTGCTAAGAGAAACGGAAAACCGTTTCCGTGTCGCGGCAGATGCCGCACCCGTGCTAATTTGGATCGCTGGCACCGACAAACTTTGTACTTGGTTCAACCAAGTTTGGCTGGATTTCACCGGACGCGCCATGGAACAGGAGTTAGGCAACGGCTGGGCAGACGGTGTCCATCCAGATGATTTTCAGGCTTGCCTCGCTACCTATGTCAAAGCCTTCGATGCGCGACAGCCGTTCGAGATGGATTACCGTCTGCGCCGATTTGATGGCGAGTATTGCTGGATCCTCGACTCCGGCAAACCACGTTATGACGGCATTGCTAATTTCCTAGGCTATATCGGTTCCTGTATCGATATCACGGAGCGCAAACGAATTGCTGACGAACTGGAAATCACCCGATCCGCAGCGGTGGCTGCCAACCGGGCCAAGAGCGTCTTTTTGGCGAATATGAGCCACGAAATCCGCACACCGATGAACGCCATCCTCGGCTTGACCCATTTGTTGCAACGCGAAATAACCGAACCCACCCAGGCACAGAGGCTGAGTCAAGTATCGGTATCGGCCAAGCATCTACTGGGCATCATTAACGATATTCTTGACCTGTCCAAGATCGAAGCCGATCGCCTCAGCTTGGAGGATATTGAATTTAATTTATATGCGATTATCGACTATGTTTGCAGCATTATGGTCGAGCCTGCGCAGGCCAAGTATCTGCTTTTGATCAAGGAAGTCGATCCGCACCTGATATCTTTGCCTCTGCTGGGCGACCCTTTGCGCATTAGGCAGATTCTGATCAACTATCTCGCCAATGCGATCAAGTTCACTAAGCAGGGTGGCATTACCCTGTGCGCCTTATTGGTGGATGAACGGGATGAAACCGTCGAACTGCGGTTTGAGGTGCGGGATACCGGCATAGGGATTGACCAAGAACATCAAGCGCGGATATTTGATGCTTTTGAACAGGCGCAAGGTTCAACTACACGGGAGTTTGGCGGCACTGGCTTGGGCCTGTCCATTGCTAGAAAGTTGGCTAGGATGATGGGCGGCGATACCGGTGTCGTCAGCACACCCGGACAGGGTAGCACATTCTGGTTCACCGCCCGCCTGAAACGCGGCATCGCCTTGCCACTAGAAACACTAGCAGAAGGTGGCACTCGCATCCGTAGCGGGGCGCACATCCTGCTTGTGGAAGACAACGAGATCAACCAAGAGGTGGCGCGGGGACTGCTGGAAAGCGTCGGACTAGTGGTTGAGGTTGCCAATCACGGCGGCGAGGCACTGGAAAAAATGCGGGCCAGTGCCTACGACTTGATTTTGATGGACATGCAGATGCCGGTTATGGATGGGCTGGAGGCAACGCGAAAAATCAGGGAAATGGACACGGGCAAGTCCATCCCGATTCTCGCCATGACCGCCAATGCGTTCCTGGAAGACCGCGAGCGTTGCATTGCATCTGGCATGGACGGCCATGTGTCCAAGCCGGTCGATGCGAATTATCTGTACGCCACGCTGGCGCGATGGTTGCCCGAAATCGAAACTGCTGAAACAACTGACTCATCAGCACCACCTGAGGCCTTGGTGCCTGCCAAAGCCCCATCCGCCAGTCAGATCGATACGAATGTCGGGCTGAAGTATCTTGGCGGGAATCTACCCGCCTATCAGCGTATGTTGGGCAAATTTGCCGACCAGCATGGTGGCGATGCCGATAAGCTGAAAGCCGCGCTTGATGCAGGTGACTGTGCCATGGCGGAACGCATTGCCCATTCGCTAAAGGGCTTGTCCGCCACACTGGGCGCGACCCTATTGAGCCAGAACGCCCGCACACTGGAGCAACAGATTCATAATGGCGCGAGTACTGCCGAACTGGCGGAGAATATTGCCAGCCTTGGGGAGAAGCTGTTGGCCGTTTGTGCGGAAATTCGGTCACTGACTACGCCTAGTTAATTACTGACTGATATTGCCGGGTGTTTCCTGATTAGCCATTAAAGCCTGTCAAGATGATCCCCCCAGCTTAGTATTTCTTTGACATGATAGGCGAAGCGGCGTTGGCTGGGGTCGGATGCTCCCGGTTTAAGGTCGAGAATGTAAAAAGCCCGCCCCACGCCGCGACGACGGTAGCCAATGTTTTGTTTCTTGTCTAATTGGTCTCGCCATGCACCGAAGTTTACATAAGTATAGTTTTTGTTCTTCTCGGGCTTTTTGAAATAAACTTCTTGTTGCAATGGAATATGGGTATGCCCTTCGCAGTGGATATGGAATCCATAATCACGGTATTCCTCTAAGAAACAGGGAAATTTGACCATGTCCTTGCGGCTTAATTTGCCCTTTTTGTTACCCAGAAGATTTTGCAAGCCTGCGATCAACCGCAATACCCAATACACGGCTTCCAATTCGATACGGTGGCCGGAACCGGGTAGCGATTCGAAGAAGTTCAACACCCATTTGGCAATGTGCAAGGCCCAGCGCAGGGTTCCGCTGGCACTTTCTAGTGTGAAATCCAAGTTTATCCATTGCAAAATGGCTTCGTGCAAATTGTTTTCGATGATGCCCGTGATTTGGGTGCTTTTTCCTTTTGTCCGGCGGTCGCGGGTTTCCAGCAAGATGCGTTCGACTGCGGCGTAAGTTGGCCGATACAGGTCGAGTTCGTCTATAATTCGTTCCAATCTGGCAATTTCGGTGTTGGGTTCCCCGGTTTTCAGCTTGTTTAGTGCTTGGTTGGTCTTGTAAATGAATGTGGACAATACTCCGGCAGCGACGGTGTCGCCGAAACACGGCTCCCGAAACGGCGCGAAGCGTGATTGCTGCCAGTTTTCGAGGCTCCAGCCATCCTTTACGGTCCAGCCGCCGATTTCGCGGCAGTTGGCGGCATCACGCCACTGGCCATGTGTAATGAATAGCCTGAAACCGCGGTCTCCGTGGTAGAACGGTAGCCACGGCACACTCGATTTGTCGAGGAAGAGGTTCTCGTCCCCGTACTGGCGACCCACCCATCGGCGGTAATCTTCAGGTAAATCAGCCACTTTTTGGCCTAGGCAATTTTCGTAAAAGACGGTTAGTACATCGTTGTCGGCGAGGATTTCTTTGTCGTGGTTGCCCAGTAGTGCCAAGGTTTTCACCGCGATGTCCTTGCCTTCCTGCCCTTTGCCTTTGAGGCGTTCGGGCAGATCTTTAAGCAGGCTGAAGAAGCGGCGACGCCCGCTATCGTGTTCGCCGCCATGAATCGTGGAGATGTCGTGGATGATGGTGCGGAGAATCGGAGCGAATTCGTCATGGTCACGCTGCCATGGATAGATGCCCTTCTCGGCCCATTTGCCAGTGCGAATCATGTCAACTACGTCGCCGTCCAGCACTAAAGTCAATTCCTCAATGGCATAATCTACACAAAACGATTCGACTTCTTTGAAAAAACCATCCCACGTGGGTTCTTCGACACTTTGGTTGCCAACCGTGCCGTCGGTGAAATGCACGTCGCTGATAACTACGCATAGGCGGTTGGCCCGGCTTGTATCATCAGGGTCGGCGATGTCGTGGAGCAATTCGAGGTTTTCGGGTTTTTTGAATTTCGTGGTCATAGTCACTCCCGGAGGTTGGTTTAATTTACTGAAATTGTGTGGATTGAGATTTGTCAATAAACCTATGCAAAAGGGGGGTAAACATTCTTGAAAATCGCCTTAGATATGCGCGTCATACACCCCGCCGAGGATTGATCGGGCGAAGCGGGTTGTGACGCTGAGTTTTTCCATCAGGCCAGTCGTTTCGGTTACATGGAAGGACTGTATCCAGTCTTTCACAGAACCAAGGGGCAGTCGCAGCGTACCGTTCGCGACAAGTTCGGACGCTTCTGCGTTGACTTTAAATAGATTCAAGCTGAGGTTCGATAAATCGTTCCATAAGTCCAACCCTTGATCGTCGTGCAGCACTTGTTCGGCAAGCAAATTGTAGTGTTGTCCGTCTTGGCTATAGCTTAAAGCGTAGACGATCCGTCTGGTTTTGTCCGTCAGACATTCTAGGGTGAATCGGCCCTCTTCGATCATCTTCAACGAGCCGAAAATCGAACCGCTTAGATGGCCAGTAACCCGTGCTTCATGTTCCGGGCCGGCGATAAAGCGGTTCACGTCGTTGACATGCACGGTAAGGTTGATCTGGATGTCATGGGCCGCATCAGATTGGTCGGCCAGCAAGTCAAGCTTGCCTTGTAGCGGAGCTTGGAAACGGATGCCCTGCAAGGGATCGTGCATATGTGTGGGGTTGGCCGGAATTTCCGCCGGCAACTCGTCCAAGCGGCGCAAATACGCCTTGCCGTCGGCATAGCCCATTTCTATCAAGGTGGTATGGTTGATTTTGCACAAGTACAAATCCGGGTCCAGTGGGAGGGGATAGTCGGGGCGGATCACACGAACTTGGATGGGCCGGGTTTGCCCGTAGGGGCCCACGCCTTGCTCAATGCGAGCATTCAAGTCGCGTATCGTGTCCAATTGATTATTCAGCGCGGTGTTGGCGCTGACTTCCAACATCTGCACATACAAGTTCAATACACCGCCACGGTAGGTGCCGGTGTTGCCCAAGCCCCACAACACCCAAATTTCTTCCGCGCCGTGCTTGACTGCTTCGAGCAGGTTGGCATCTTGGACAAAGCCAGTGTCGAGGTAGATGCTGTCTTCTTTGCGCACCGGTGGAAAGACACCGGGCAGCGACATGCCGCCGATCACCATGTCTTCGTCAATCAGGCGGTGTGGGATGGTTTTGACGGCTTTGTTGCCGTAATCCAGCACGTTGTAGTTGGCGAGAACTGCATCCACTTGGTGGATGCGATCAAAGTCAATGCCGAAGTGGGGCAGCACTTTGTTGCGAAAGCCGTCGGCATCACCGACACCTTCCAACGTTTCGACATGCAAGTATTCCTTAAGGGGTAGGAACGACACCGTGTCGGCGAGATTCAGGCTACGCCAGCGTTGGCAAGTTTCCTCCGGCGACAGCCCGGACAGCAGCATTGACAGGTTCAAGCTGCCGCCGGACGTGCCGTCCATGAATTGGAATGACAGTCCGGCTTCTTCCAGCGCGACCAGGATACCCGCTTGGTAAGACAGGCGCAATCCGCCACCCGGCAAAACCAAGGCCCGCTTCGGTTGGCCATGTGTCTGCGGGGCGGCGAGGTGGACAGTGGGTGAAGATGTCACATTAGCTCCTTAACGGTTGAGGTTGCCATACGTTTGGCCAGCCACGGGTGCGGTCGGTGGCGGGGGCCAGGTTTCATCCAGAGGCAGGTCGATCACACTCTCAAAACCCTCGGGCGGGGTCGTCGGTGGCTGATCTTGGTGCAGGAACCAAGATTCCACATGGTCGTCCAACGTGCCGACGATTTGCGGGATGAACGCACTCAGCCAGGGTTGGTTTTCGATTTCCAAAGACTTCAAGATGTCGGCGCGGGGATGGTCGCCAAGCACCAGCTTTGCCTTCGCCCATTTGGACAGGCCAAAGCCTACGTGGCCTTTAAAATAGATATAGGATTTCATCAACATGCCGCGGAAGGAACAATAATTCACCGCGCTGATATTGGGCAAGGGAATGGGTGTGCTCCTAGGCTTGGCAATTTCCAAATAGGTTACAAGCTTGCCGTCTAGGTCGTATTGGCTGCTGACAGTGGACTCACCGATTTTGAAATCGAGATTGCCCTGATGCTTAGGCATTCCCCAGATGCCCTTGCCGCCTTTCACCGAAATTTTTGTGGACACGGGCAGTTCGACGACATACTGGCCGGTGCCGAAGGTATTCAAAAATAACAGCGGTAGCAATGGCGGTGGGGGTTTCAGACCTTGGGTGCAGGCGATGCCAATGCTATACTCGATATAAGTGCCGATATTCGTGCCTAAATAGTTGATGACGGTCACGACCAACAAGCCCTTGCCGAACAGCCGAAGCGGGTGGACTTCGGCGGGCAATATCTCGCGGGCCTTGTCGGCGTTGATTGGAAAGACTGCCATCAATACCGGCGAAGGCGCACAGGCCACCGGTAATTGAAACGGTATTGTATCGACTAGGGAATATTGTCCGGCGGTTGCTTGAATTCTCTTCGGTTGACCCATTTCATCCTCCAATAAGTTTATTTTGACAGTTCGGTGATCATCAACGGAAACACATCTTTGGCAGCGTTCTTGCCCATGAAAATATCCAAGTGGCTGTATTCCGGCAATACATGCAAGGTGTGGAAGCCGGGGTGCAACTGGTCGAAATAACGCCAAGACTTGCGTTGGCTTTCCGGCAGGAAACAGAGGTTTTTTTCGCCGGAGAAGAATGCTATTCGCGCTTGCGTTTTTGGCGGGCTGGCGGCGAAGTCTGTGGGCAGTTGGGGGAAGCCCCCGATTGCGATCAAGTTGCCCCGCCGCACACACCGGGCCATTTGGAGGAAGAAACACAAGGGCACGTTGCCGAATTCTCCTTTGATCCATTCATGCGTGGACTCGGTGAGGTTCTCGTGACGCCACAAGGCAGGGAAACCGGCACCGTAGGTGAAGCTGACCATTTTGCAGACAGTGTTATTGCATTCGTGGTGTGTCAGCCTGACCAATAGCGTCATTGCCTTGGCGATCAAGCTTGGCGCGTCCACGCCCCAGTGCGGATTGACGTAAGGCGTCAACAATTTGACCATGGGGACCACGAAGTCGAGCTTGAATGCGGACCATTTCGGTATCACCGTATGGAGCGACACCGCGTTGCTGACGATGGTCGTGACCTGCGGCACTAAGCCCGCTATCGCCGACATCATGAAGCTAGTCGAGCCTTGGCAGTGTATCACCGCCTTCAAGCTGTCGCGCCCGGTTTCTTCAAGGATTTTACGCACGGCATAAGGGTGGTCGTGCAGCGCGGCCTGATCCAGTGTCCAAGGGTTCGGTTGAAAATCTATGCTGGCGCGCCAGTTTTCCAGCCAAACATCGTAACCGGCCTCGACTAAGGCATCGACTATAGTGGTTTGGCCGGGGGCGCGGAAGATATTCGCCCGCACCCCGGCTCCATGCACCAAGATGACGGGGTCACGCGTTGGCGGTGTTTCGGCGGAGCGGACATTGATCAAGTTCAATCCCATTCCGTCACCGGCGGTGAAAGGGACAATGCGTTCAATCAAGGACATGGCGGAGGCTCCTAAAGGCTAGGGTTCGATCAGTTCGGCGATGCGTTCGGCCAACGCCGCGATGGTCCGCGAGGGATTCAGACCGACGGCCTTGGGGATGATTGAACCGTCTGCGACATAGAGTCCGGGGTAGCCGAACACTTCGCCTTTGTGGTCCACCACGCCATCGGCGCTACTCTCGCCCATGTGGCAGCCGCCCAACGGATGCGGGGTTACAAGGTTCTTCAACACAGTCCAGGTCGGCGGCACCATCGGCTCCCCGCCAGTTGCCTCGGAAAGCTTGATATGCATGTCGATCAGGGCCTGGACCGCCGCCTTGGACTTCTCAATGTCCCATTCCAGCTTGACTTCATGGCGGAACGGCGGCATCCAACTGCGCGTCAGCTTGAACACGCCATTCGAGGCATCCACTGCTTGCCCAAACCAAGGCATCACGGATGATAATGGGGTGTCATTCTTGACCAACGAATTTAACGAGGTGAAAAAATGGCCGAACGAATGGTCTTGACCCAGGCCGCCGATTGCATCTTTAAGCAAATTGGGGATGCCGCCATCCTGTACCCAGAAGCGTTGGCCTTCAAAGGAACCGTCAAGGTAGTCTATCGAGCAGGTGATGGTCGGTCCGCGGGTTGGGTCGATATCGCACCGCTTGTAAACTGCCGGGGTTAAAAAATCGCCGTTGGAACTCCATCCTACGCCCAGCATCGGACTCAAATTGGGCAGGCTGCCATATTCGTCACGGCAGCGCAGCAATAATTCGTTGCTGCCCATTGTGCCGGCTGCAACGATGACTTTTTTTGCGTTTAAATGGCCCGCTATCAGTGCCTTTCCTTCTACGTCGATGCGGTCAAAATCGACACGGTAGCCCACGCCGTTGTGCAGCGGGGTGATCCGGCTGACTAAATGTAAGGGTTTGACTACCGCACCGTGTTGCTCGGCCAAGGGAATATAGTTTAAGTCCAAGGTGTTGCGGGCTTTGACTTGACAGCCGATGTCGCAATTGCCGCAATGTACGCAGGTGCCTTGCTGTTGGCCGAATGCGTTGATAAATGGCTTGGAATGCTTGTCTTCAAAGGCATCCTCGCGGTTGTAGCTAAAATCCGGGTCGAAACTGACCGCCAAGGGCATTTTGAGGAAGCGGTGGCCCTCTCCGATTTGTTCGGCGGCTTCTTTCATTAGTTTGGTCTTTGGCGGCAGTTGGTTATCCGGCACTGCTTGCACGTTCAGCATTTGGCCGGTTTTTTCATAATACGGCTGCAATGCCTCATAGGTGATTTCCTTAGGCCAGCCAGACTCGAAGGAGAACGGTTTGGCTTCGACAAAGATATTGGCATAAATCAGCGAGCCACCGCCGACGCCGCTGCATTGAGCGACAGCCATGTTGGGGTAGCTGCGGATGTCGATCCAGCCATTGTGTTCGGCGGGGTTTTCGTTTGACCACCACCATGCATCTTTGGGGTCGCGAGGGTAGTCTTTCACTTCCCAGCGCCGTCCGCGCTCCAAGATGCAGACCTTCATGCCTTTTTCCGCCAAGCGGCAGGCAGTCACCGCCCCGCCGAAGCCACTACCGATCACCAGCACATCGTAATCAAACGAATCGTCGGAAAGTTTGTCGTAGAGGAATTTGCCGAATTTGCTTACGACATAGCTATCCCAAAGCTTGCCGGCGAAGAACGAGCCGAATTTGGCGATGGCCGCTACCTTGCCCTGAATGCCATCCGCACCGGGTGTCTTGACCGTTGACAATAAATCAAGCAGTTGCATCACGCCTAGGGTTAAAATTCCCGCACCGATGACCGGGCCAGTTTTATCCTTGCCTTGGTGCAACGTGGTGTACAGTGTCGTAGTGTCCGACCATAAATCGAAGCCGGGGTCGTCTCGCACGTCTTTGTGGCCGGCGAGGTAATAATCCTGACCGCCGTGCTGGAAACCTAACTCGTAAATCATATAGGTCAAGTTCGGATCGTCGGCCGGCTTGAACAGGTTGAATACCCCGGAATGAGCCACCATATTCGTTCCCATGGGAGGGAAGTCAATCGTCCCGCTTAGGCCGCCAAGATGTAGTGGATCGGCGAGAAACTTGTCCAGATCGACTAGGCTGACCTCGGCATGCATCGTCAAGTTAAAGCCACTTTCTTTGCCAAGCTTCTCGCCTGCTGTCGGATCAGTCGCGCCTAGCGCGAAATGGCCAGCCATGGTTTCTTTGAAAGTCAGGGACACAGTCATAACACCTCCAAATTTATTATTAGATAGGGTCGAAAATAACTTCCTTGTTGCTCGTTCCCAAGCTCCTGCTTGGGAATGGGGTTTTTGAAGCTCCTGCTTCCCAAAGAACATCCAAGCAGGAGCTTGCAAGATAAAGGGTTCCCAAGCCGGAGCTTGGGAACCAGCAAACAAGAATTTGCCATCAAGCACCCAGGCTTTCATCTGGGGCGATGCCGGTAATGCCTTCGGCAATCCATTCTGCAAGGGCAGAAATGGTTGCAACCGGGTTGGCTCCCACGGCACTGGGTAGCAGCGAGCCGTCGGCCACATACAAGCCTTGGTAGCCGAAAACTTGACCGCGGTCATGCTCGGCCGCGCTGACCACGCCTTGCTCGGGGCTGTCGGCGAGGATGCATCCACCAAGGGAATGGACGGTAATATTGTTGCGCACCGGCCAAAGCCATGTTGGCAGCGGGAAGAAGATGCAGGACTGGACGAACGCCTTGAACTTTTTGCCCGCCGCAATAATGCCATCATACAGCGGCATACTGGTTTGCTGTGGCCAATCAAGTTCCAGATTGCCGTCGCGTAGAGTCAGTACACCGTCGCCCTTGTCCAGCCCCATGCACAACAACACGATGCTGCGGTAAGACTCATCGCCCTTTAGCAGTTGGTTGGCAAGGTCACCGACCGAACCGCTCCATTTGCCATCGACGAATGTCTGCACCAGATGTCGCCAAATCGAACACAAGACCCGCCAAGTTTTCTTCAGCACCCCCAGGATGTTCAGGCTGGGCTGCAAGCCTTCCACGAACCAGGCTGCGAAATTCGGATAGCTGGCATCTTCAAGGATGAATGCCCGGTCGGGATCGTGGTTCTTGAATAGGTTGTAGTCGGTGTATTGAGTGATGACCGGCCCATAATTTGGATCGGCGCGTTTTTTGCCCTTTACCACGAAGGACAAGAAATCGCCATTACCGGAGAAGCGTCGCCCTAGGCGTTGGCTGAGTCGCGGCAGTGTGCCGAACTTGTCGCGGCAACGCAGCAGCAGTTCGTTGCTGCCTAGGGTGCCGGCCGACACCACGACGCGACGTGTATCGACGAAGGCGGGTCCATCATCAAGATGGCGGTAATGCACCCGGTAGCCGTGTGTTCCGTCGGCGGTGGTGTCTTCCTCGCCCAATTCGTTGAGCGGAACGATTTTTTCCGCCACGCATTCGGTTTGTATATGCGCTTGGTGTACCTGCTCGGCGACATGGAGGTAATTGAGGTCAACAGTGTTTTTCGAGTGGGTGTTGCAGCCCACGTCGCATTCCGCGCAGTAGGTGCAGGAGGTTTGCACAGCCCCGTAGCGGTTTTTTTCCTGTACGCCGATGGGGGTGGGGTTGTTGAAATCATTGCCGAAAAACACGCAAATATCGGCTAGGGTCGAGTCACGCCCCTGATTGTGGGCAAAGTCTTGAAATAACTCGGTGCGGATGATTTTCCGACGCGGCTCGCTGGTCCAAGAAGGCACAGGTCGCGCACCTAGCACCGAGCGGGCAACCTCGTAATAGGGTTGCAAATACGCCTTGTCCAGTCCCTTTGGCCAGCCGCGCTCAAACGTCTGAGTCGGCGGTTCCAGAAAAACATTGGCATAAATTAACGAGCCTCCACCCAATCCAGCGCAGACCACGGCATCCATCCGGGTAAAAGTGCGCATGTCGAACATGCCGCGCAAATCACGCTTGGCGATATGTTCGGGGCGGCGGGTTTGGTCCCCCGGCGGACTCCAGAAATTACTGGCAAAGTCATGGGGCGAGCGTGGGAACGAACCCATCGGATAGCGCTTGCCACGCTCAAGCAGCAAGACCTTGTTTTTCCATTTTTGTGCCAAACGACAGCAACTTATCGCGCCGCCAAAGCCACTGCCAATCACCACCGCTTCCAAAAGTTCGCCCATGCTCGCCACCTTCTTAAGGTTTGTGTTAGTCAATAACCCACTTTAATAGTCTATTTCTTTCCGTGATACAAGTTTTTTTTCAGTTTCCTTAGGGTTATGGGCAAGCAAAGCCATCACACCCACAAATCCGCCAGTGAAAACGTGATGGCATCAAACGGGGCCAAGCTAACCGGATCATCGTCTGTGAGAGTGGCGACCAGCAACCAATGGCCTTCATGAAGCGAGAAGGCTTCCAGCGTCTGCGCCAATGGATCGACCAGCCAGGCGTGGGCAACGCCGTAACGGGCATAAAGTGGCAACTTCTTGGCGCGGTCTTTTTTGCCAGTGGACGGCGAGAGGATTTCGCAAACCCAATCCGGCACGACTTCAAAGCGGTGGCCTTCCGGGATATTGGGCATGCGCTCGCGCCGCCAACCGGCCACGTCCGGCACGACCACCACGGTGTCGCGGACGAAATGGATTTCCGGTTCGTTCAAAATCCACCAGCCGCCGGGTCCGCCCTCGCCAAATCTAAACGGGGGTCCAATGCGCATTCCCATCACACTGCCAGCTTCTCCATGCCTCCCTGCCGGACGCGGCTGGGTATAGAGTTCGCCGTCGATAATTTCACCGGTGATGTTTTCCGGCAAATCTATTAATTGTTCATACAGTGACGGCAGATTCAAGGCGGGTCGGTTCATTGTTCGCTCCTCTAGAGTGTTGGCCATATTCTTTAAATAGGGCATTGGTCATCGTTTAGCCCACCCAATGTGGAGTGCGGCGACTCGTCGCCGCTTTCCGAACCCTGCGGCGACGAGTCGCCGCACTCCACAAACTCACCAATCGGGCTGAACGATGACCATTGCCTTTAATAGTCTATTTGACCCCGTGATACAAGTCATTTTTACCGGTTTGACCGATAAACCGGCCAACTCTCCTCCACCGCCCAACGAATCGCCTTGGCCCGCACCGCACCTATGCCTTCGACACCTTGCAGTGCTGGCCCATCGGCGGCGAGTACGGCTTCCACGCTACCGAAATGTTCCAGTAATTTGTCGGCGGTGCTTGGACCTATGCCAGGGAGCGATTGCAGTATCCGCTGTTGGGTTTTGCGCTTGCCCCTAGGCCGCTTGCCAGCGAACAGTTTTGGCGCGGCTTGGCCGGCAATGCGGTCGAATTGGAGGTCTGCATACAGCATCAGCTTGGCGGTCTCTTGTGGGTCGATGGCGCGTAGTAAAGGAATGCCGAGAAACAACGTCAGGGTGATGAGCGCACCTTGCAGTGCCTCCCGCCCAATGCCGCAACTTGCCAAGTCGCGGGCGTTGCCTTCCAGTATTATCGCCTTGTGCAGGGGCGAAGCGGCAAGCCGGATGCCTTGATCGAACAATCGACCATCTTGCAGCGAAGCGGCAAAATCACGCATGGTTTTACGCTCGAACAACAGCCGGTTATTGAGTAGATAATCGCCCAATTCAAGACGGCTCACCGTGACCTCGACCCCTTCGTGGTCTCTGAGTGCTTCGATCACCGTGGATTGGCTTTCGCGATCATCGGCGAGGATATGGATGGACGGCATGGATGTTTCCTAACAAGATAGTCAATTGATGTTACGCGCCGTGCCGTTGAATCCAAGATGCACCGGACTGATTTTGCTCACCCTTCGATTTTTTTTACTTTTCGTCGTTGCGTGAGACCTTCTTTTTGTCCCTTCGCCGTGCTGCTTGGCTGAGGCTTTGGGCAAGGATTTTTTTTCACGCAACAGCGCAACGTTAAGGTAATATCCAATAAAGAACATCCCATCCAAAGGCCAAGCTGGTGCTTGGCGTTCCTTCTGGGAGCGCCAAGCACCAGCTTGGCGTTGAATTAAGGTTTTCTTCGTCGTTCCGGCAGGGATTGCCGGAACCCAGTCGCCATGGAGGGCAAGCCAGATTCACCTCCCTGTGTTCTGGATACCGGCGAACCCTCGCTTCGCTCTCCCTGCCGGTATGACGGCTTAAGTCAACAGTATTGAGGGGGATTTCTGCTTGCCTATGATCCCATTGTGCGTCATTATTGCGCAAGGCAAGCCTTATTTCGCAAGGCAAGCCTTGCACTCCAAATGTCCGAAACTTCCATGCCGTTAGCCGAACCCAATCAAGTTGTACACCAACTGGACCGAATGCCCAAGCCCTGGGCGATAGCCTTGGGCTTGCCGCTAGGCGTTGGTCTGGCGTTGGCGGTTCTATCAATGCCGCTGGTGTTTGGCGCGGTGGCCTTCACCAGCCTGCTGGGATTTGCCGGGTTCATCGCGTGGAGCGGCGAGCCGGTGTCCGTGGACGAACAGGAAAAGCCACCCCAGCCCACAGAAGCACCCAAACCCGAGCCACCCCGGCAACCCGAAACGCCACCGGTTGAAACACCCCCCGTGGCCGATCCGCTGTGGATAAACATCCCCGGTGGCAGTTTTGAGATGGGCAGTGGTGAATACGACAGTGAACGGCCCGTCCATACCGTATACCTCTCCCCGTTTCAACTGATGAAGGTTCCGGTCACTCGCAAACGCTACCTAGCCATCCTGGGCAAAGACCCCGGCTGGCCGGAGGGTGGGGCCGATGAACGGCCCGTCAACCAAGTCAGTTGGTTGGACGCGGTGGAATTTTGCAACCGCTGGTCAGTGAACGATGGGCTAAAACCTTGTTACCAAATCGACCGGGACACGGTGATATGGGTGTCCGAGGCAGACGGCTACCGGCTACCCACCGAAGCCGAATGGGAATACGCCTGCCGCGCCGGTTCCACCACGCGCTGGTGTTTTGGTGATGATGAAGCCAGACTGCCCAATTACGCTTGGTTTGACAAAAATTCAGGGGGCAACCCTCATCCCGTCGCCACCCGCAAACCGAATGATTGGGGTTTGTTTGATATGCATGGCAATGTCTGGGAATGGTGCTGGGATTGGTATGGGGCTTATGCTGCCGACCCGCAAAGCAATCCTTTAGGGCCGACGCAAGGCTCTTCGCGTGTGCTGCGGGGCGGTTCCTACCTCTACGGGCCCGAGAACCTGCGCTCGGCGGACCGGAGTTGGGCCAGGCCCAAGGACTTGGGGTGGAGCGTCGGCTTTCGCTGTGCGCGTGGCCCCCGCCGCCAGCAGTGACACCGACTCGGTTTTAAAAACCGAGTCGGTGGGTTTATTTCCCAAGCTCAAGCACTCATCGTTTATCAGCTCTAAATACAAAACGCACGGGATGTGACCCAGACTATGCAATCCTTACTTCGTTTAGCAGGTCGGGGTGGCGGTCAAGCACTTTGAGCAGCTTCACTAACGCTAATGGCGGCTTGGTCTTGCCGCTCTCGTAGCGCGAGAATGCATTGACCCCGCCGCCGAAAATTTCCGCAGCTTCCTTCTGGTCAAGCGCGAGTTTTTTACGGACACTGGCAATAAAGTCAGGATCGACAATGGATGCATTGACTTGCTTGTTGAAATCCCGCATTGCCGCGCTAGTACGGATCGACTCGGATACGTCGAGGACACCCTCGCCACAGGCAGGGCAGAAGTCTCCTGTCACTGTCGGGATGTGCGTTGTTTCCCCTTTATAGGTGTATGGCATGTCGCGGGTGTCGTGCAACAGTTCCGCCGCCGCGCAAGATGGACATTTCATTTCATAGCTCCTTGAAGGACACGATGAGCACATCATCAATGACCGTGAATTTCAGATAGACCTCTCCGGCTGGCGTAGTGGGACGGTACACGTCCTGCCAAATCCGGTGGTCACTGTGTGTGGTCATGCTTTTGTAGAAGTCTGCCGGTATCAGAGACATGACAACCCCGACAATTCCCTCAAAGTCCAACCCTAACGCGGCACCACCTGCCAGCGCAGACAGGGTTGATCGCACATTGCCCGACTCGATCAAAATTTTAACCGCCGATAGCTTGTAATGAGGTGTGTATTTTTCCATGAAGGCACATTAACCTAGTTGGTTATGTTTGGCAAGCAGGTTTGCTCGCTTCCAAGCTCCAACTCTCGATTACACAAGTCCGGGTAAGCCGGAATTGCCGTCATACCGGCATGAATTGCCGGTATCCAGAACACAGGTAGGAGAATCTAGCCCGCCCTCCATGGCCTCTGGGTTCCGGCATTCCCCGCCGGAACGACGGTTTTTTGCTCGTTCCCAAGCTCCCGCTTGGGAATGGGTTTTTGAAGCTCCAGCTTCCCGAGGAACCGTCAACGAACAAGCTGGAGCTTGCAAGGCATGGGTTCCCAAGCTGGAGCTTGGGAACCAGCGCAACATGGTTTGTTATTATGACAACAAAAATCGGAATTTGATTGCAATTAGCATTTTGTTGACAGGCTACGTAAGTGTCAAGCAAAAGCAACAAATTGCAAAACACAATACTCAAGGCTGGCGGCGGGGGCCACGCGCACAGCGAAAGCCGATGAACCAGTTCCGGTCATCGGGCCTGCCCCTGAACCGGACCGCCGAGCGCAGGTACTCGGGCACGTAGAAGAAGGAGCCGCCCCGCAGCACACGCAGAGTGCCATCCTCCGGCCCGGTGGGGTCGGTCTGCGGCTGGGGTTGATAAGGCTCGTACCAATCCTCCACCCATTCCCACACATTGCCGAGCATGTCATACAAGCCCCAAGCATTGGGCTTGAGCTTGCCGACCGGATGGGTATCACCGCCTGCATTGGCCGAGTACCAGGCATAGTCTTTCAACTGGCTTGGATCATCGCCAAACGGAAAGCGGGTGGTGGAACCGGCACGGGCGGCATATTCCCATTCCGCCTCGGTGGGCAGACGGTAGCCATAGTTTTGGCAGAAATCATGGGCCTGTTGCCAATCTACATACGCCGCTGGCCGATCATCGTCTTCTTTATGGGTAGAATCGTAGGCATGGAACTGAGCATTGGTGACCTCGTAACGGCCCATCTCGAAAGCAGACAGGCTGACCGGATGCGCCAGTTCGTCATCCTGATGGTTAGGTTCTGCGGCTGGAGAACCCATGATGAAATCCCCGGCGGGGATGGCTTGGAAAGCCATGCATTCCGGCTTGGTTTTGGTGTCTAGCTCGGTGCAAGTGGAACCGGGCTGTTGAGCGTCTTCCTTGGGGACCCATTCCACCCGCGCCAGTGCCGCGTCGGGCAGGGTTTGTCCGGCATGGCCTTGTTTGGTGGCAATCGCCAGCCGCCACCGCCCATCAGTTAGGGGTGTCAGCGACTGTAAGAACTTAGCCGGATGGCCTGGGCCATGGACGACTACAGGTTTGCCAGTGGGCAGGGCAGGGGGCTTGTGCAATGCGGTAAAGCCTGCCCCTAGGGCCATTCCAAACACTAAAGCCAGCCCTAGCCATTGCCGTGCCGGTGGGCGCAAATTCATCGTGCGGTATTGCATTCCCAGTGCGAAGCCCATGGCTTGTAGCATTTTTTGCTCCCGGCCGGAGCGTTGGCCCCAAGTCCAGGGTAGCAGGATGTGGGTGTTTGGCTGGTTCCCAAGCTCCTGCTTGGGAACCCACCCCTTGCAAGCTCCAGCTTGTTCGTTGACCGTTCCTAGTGAAGCAGGAGCTTCAAAGACCGCATTCCCAAGCTGGAGCTTGGGAACGAGCTTAAAGTATTTATCGTCATTCCGGCAGGGATTGCCGGAATCCAGTCGCCATGGAGGGCAAGCCAGATTCACCTCCCTGTGTTCAGGATACCGGCGAACCCTCGCTTCGCTCTCCCTGCCGGTATGACGGCTTAATTCGACAATATTGGGGGGTAGGGGAGGTTTCTCGGAGTTTGGCCTAGGTGCATAATGGGCAAGCTGTTGCGGGATGACGGTTTTTAAATTCCCCTGAAACAGACGATAAAGCTCGGGGATTGCGCTGGCTGGCTCTTTCCATAACTTTAGCAAAGCGGTTTCCATGCGCCAATGTTGCTGGGCGGGGCTGTCGGCCCATGCGATGCTGTCTTTTTGTTGTTTGACCTCTTCAGCCTGGTAGATTTTCAACCAAAAGTCTAAGGCTTGGTCGAAGAGGCTGAGCTTTTCCCCGCCATTCGTCGAGGTAGGGGCGGACGTGGAGGTTGGGGGGAATGTTGTGGTAGGGCGGGTTCCAAACCCGCCCAATATTTGGGTTCGGAACCCGAGTTTAGGGCGGGTTTGGAACTTTGGGCGGGTTTAGAACCCGCCCCTACGTTGGTGTGATTGTGGTTCTCCGCCGCCCACAATCCATTGATTAGTCGGGCGCGTAGCGGCGCAGGCCACAGCAAGCGGCCAGCCGGGCCCGCTGCCCGCGTTTGCCAGTTCCGCACCAGCCAAGGCGAGGCGTTTAATTGAAGCTGCTTGCGCAAGTGCCAAGCCATGCCGGTTTCCACCGGGGCCGGGGACAGTGCGCAGGCGGCTTCCCACAGGCGTTCGTCGGGGTTGCTGCGGATGCTGGCCCGGGCTTTCTCCGAGCCGATGCGCCGGGCCAATTGCTCCGGCAACAACCAATCCAGCCCATGGGGTTTGAGGATGGCCGGCAAGCCGGTGGTCCCCTCGCTGGCATCGACAAACCACAGCTTGGGCCAATGGGACAGGCCGCGCAGCAGGGTGTTGAGCTTGGCGCGTTGGTCGTCTTGGCGGTTTTGCCGTGCGATGTCCTTGCCGTCGGTGAGTATCGCCACCCAGGCGGTGTCACGCTGTTCCTCGATCTCGCGGGGGGCGAAGCGTTCCCCCAACGCCCCGGCCAAGGTAAACGGCGCACCCCAAAAACGGGCGGTTTCCAGCGGTAGCCCGTGATTCGGCAGCAGCCCCTCCAGTTCAGTCACCAGACGGCGCAGATTCGCATCTTCGGCGGCTTCGTCCAGCCACAGCCACAACGAGCGGCTATGCTGGGCGCGTTGAAAACAGGGGACGGGAATGCATCCGGTCTTGGCCGAGGCCCGTACCGTGGCCGGGATGTCCAATTGGCGGGTGGGGGTGTCGGCAATGTAACGGTCCATGCCCCAGACTAGTTCCAGTTGTTCCGCCCGGTTCAGCAGCACCGGCTCTTGGTCACGATGTCCCAGCCATAGGCGCGGGGGACCGCTACGGCTAGGCAAGGGTTCCGCCTTGGGAAACCAGCGCCGCCGCCGTAATGCGATGCGCAAGCCGGCTAGCCCCGATAAGGCAAGCAAGGCCAAGCCGGCTTCCCCCTCACCCTGCCAGTGGGCCTGGGGTGGGGTGAAACTAATTTGGGGGACTAGGCGAACAGCCAGTTGTGGTGTGGGATGGGTTGCATCGGGCAGTTTTGGGCTTGCCGTTTGGGTTTGGCTTGGTGGTTCGGGGGGCGGGACAGTCGGTAAAGCTGTTGTATTAAGGTTTTCCCCGTCGTTCCGGCAGGGATCGCCGGAACCTAGGTTCCATGGATGGTATGGATTGGTGGCATCCCTGCAATCTGGATTCCGGCGGTCCATGCCGGAATGACGGCTTCTTTCAACAGCATTCGGGGCAATCGGGGTGTCATGGCGGTCGCTCAGTATGACCAGAAGTAAAGCCAGCAAGGGCAGCAGCCGGCGTTTAGCCCAAGTTTGCAGGCGGGACTTGCTATTGATCTTAGGGGCTGGCTTGTTGGGGCTATCAGTCTGCCCCCTAGGCGGGGTTTGGACTCTATCCACCCGTTTAGGCTCGGTCCAGACCGGGGCAAGTGCTTGCCACCAGTCATCGACAATGCGGTCAAAGTTTAGCGCTTGCCCACTGTCTTTGAGGATGATGGAACGCAGCAGGGTTTTGACCCGTCGCGCCGGGTCGTTGGATGGCTTGGGTTGCAAAGCAAACACTTGCCGCAGCCGCAAGATTTCACTGACACCGACGTTGAACCCGCCAAGGCTTTTCCGGCTTTCCCTGACTTGTGTATAACGACGAGAGCGGGAACTTGGGAACGAGCAACAAGGACGTTATTTTCGGCCATATCCTTACATCCCTTCTAGGCGTTCCAATAATCCATACCAGTCTCTAGACGTTTCCGCTTCTTGCAATAATACGGCGAGACGCTCAAACTCGCCACCCGTGACGCGTATCAAGTGTTTTGCCAGGTTGGTCCGCAAAGATTGTGGGCAGCCTTGGGCGTAGTCAGTGAGGAAATCCAATAACTCACGGCGGGGACAGCAATTCTCATTTTGTCAAAGATTAATAAGGGCGGGTTTGGAACCCGCCCCTACGCAGGATATTTGAATGGCTTGAAGTTTGCCATCCTTGGACGCTGGGTTCCTGCATCCATGCCGGAATGACGGGCCATTTTTCTTCCTCATGCCCTCGCACAGGCCCAAACGTCAATCCTTCCGGCCCCCGCTTTGCGTAAAACTTTCGCCAGTTCGTTGACCGTTGCGCCAGTGGTCACTACATCGTCAAGTATTGCCACATGGGTGGCCGTCAATGGCTTGGCGATGGCAAAAGCATTTTTTATATTCCGCCGACGCTGCACGGCGGTCAGTTCGGTCTGTGCTTGCGTGGCATGAACGCGAGTGCAACTTTGATAATCCAAAGGGATGTCTAGGCGATTTGAGAGGGTGCGGGCAATCTCCAACGATTGGTTGTAGCCGCGTTCCCGGTAACGGCTGGGATGTAGCGGCACGGGGATGATTGCGCCTGGTTTTTCTTCAAGATCAACCAATTTGTCAGCCAGCAAATCCCCCATTAACCTTGCACAAGAATATCGGGCTTGGAATTTAAGTGCATGGATCAGATGGCGCACAGGTTCTTCGTAACGAAACAAGGCAAGGCTGCGGTCATATGCGGGAGGGTGTTTCTGGCAATAGCCACAAGGGATGCCGGTATCAAACGGCAGTGGCAGGGCGCATCGTGGACAGGCAGGTAAGTTGAAAGGCAGCGATGCAAAGCAGGCTAGGCAAAGATCACGCCCAGCAGTTCCCGCATCGCCGCACAACAGGCAGGTGGGAGGAAACAGCCAATCCTGTATAATAGACTTTATTGGAAAACTTGTTAAAGGTCGCACTGCTGCTGCATCAGACAATGGTTTCCGATCAAGTTTAAGGCTTAACCAGTTGTTCACGATTTGTGTGCTTTTGTTAATAACTGAAATTAAGTTAATAGTACATTAGGAAAATCTTGGCAATGCTAACAGAATCAATCGCCCATTCGGGTGGAAAAAAATATTGTGATGAAGTGCTTCGGCACGACTGGGGCTTGGAAGAGGTGAATGCCCTTTTCAATCTCCCTTTCAGCGATTTGCTGTACCAAGCCCAGACCGTGCATCGCCAGCATTTTGATCCCAATGAGGTGCAAATTAGCAGTTTACTGAGCATCAAGACCGGGGCTTGTGCCGAGGATTGCGCCTATTGTCCGCAAAGCGCCCATTACCAAACTGGCTTGGGTCGCGAGGAACTGATACCGTTGAACGAAGTCTTGAAAGCGGCAAGCTTGGCCAAGGAACAAGGGGCTTCACGCTTCTGTATGGGTGCCGCTTGGCGCAGTCCCTCCGATACTGATGTCGAGCGGATAGTGGCAATGATTCAAGGTGTGCGTTCGCTAGGGATGGAAACTTGCGTGACGCTTGGCATGTTGACCGAAGGGCAGACTCAAAGGTTGAAGCAGGCTGGTTTGGATTACTACAATCATAACCTTGATACTTCTGAGGAATATTATTCAGAGATCATCACCACTCGCACCTATCAGGACCGCTTGGACACCTTGCGACGTGTGCGCGAAGCGGGGATTAATGTCTGTTGCGGCGGCATCATCGGTATGGGTGAGAGCGATGATGACCGCGCCAATTTATTGATTGAGCTGGCAAACCTACCCCAGCACCCGGAAAGTGTGCCGATTAATCTGCTGGTTCGCGTGGAGGGAACGCCCTTGGCTCAAACTGCCAGTCTTGATCCATTGGTTTTCGTGCGCACCATCGCCGTTGCCCGGCTTCTGATGCCAAAATCACGGCTGCGCCTATCCGCAGGACGTGCTGAAATGAGCGATGAAATGCAAGCTTTGTGCTTCCTTGCCGGAGCCAATTCCATTTTCTATGGCATAAAATTGCTGACGACCGATAACCCCTTGGCGGATAGCGACCGCCAGTTATTCCAGCGTTTGGGGTTGAGAATGGGAGGTTTTAGATGATCTACAATAATGAATCTATCAACAGCGTTGTCCACGAAACACACGAACAAGACATGCTTTTGTTCGTGTTTTTCGTGCCTTTCGTGGACTGTGTTTTTTGCCTATGGATCAGATTCTTGATGGGATGTTCTTTCTCAGAGATCACCTAACCCCAAACGAAAAAAATCATGAAGCGAATGAAGCATCTGGCAAATCGATGTATTGCTCTTAACGTTGCGTCGTTGCGCCGTTGCGTGAGTCAAAAAATCTTTGCTCAACAACACGGTCAAACTGCATGGCGAGGAAGCAAAAAGAAAGTTTCACGCAACGGCGCAACGACGCAACGTAAAAGACTCAATCCCCCAGCTAAGGCAAACATTCAACGGCAAAGCGTCGCCAGACTTCGATTTTTCAACGCACATACGGAGAGGCTTGGGGTTAGGGGGGATTTCTTTGGGCTAGGTGGCTAGTGATAATTTCTACAAAGGGGGAAGAGTTGAGCATCCCCAGTCTAGTCATAAAGTGTTAGGTTGTGAGCAGTGAAGCCGAATGAACTGTCCGACCGATTGGCTTTGATCGAAGCCCAAGGTCTTTACCGCCATCGCCGGGTTGTGGAAAGAATCCGTGGCATGCATGCCGTTGCCGATGGGCATCCAGTGCTGAATTTTTGTTCCAACGATTATTTAGGGCTTGCCGACCATCCCGAAGTGCTGGCGGCTTTCAAACGTGGAGCGGATAGTTACGGTGTCGGCAGTGGGGCATCGCATTTGGTGACAGGGCACACCCCAGCCCATCACGCCCTAGAAGAAGAACTGGCCGATTTTACCGGGCGTGAGCGGGCATTGTTGTTTTCCACTGGCTACATGGCGAACCTAGGTGTCATCTCGGCTCTCGTGGAACGTGGCGATTGGATATTCGAGGACCGTTTGAACCATGCATCGTTGTTGGATGGCGCTTTGCTTTCCGGCGGCAGACTGAAACGCTATGCCCATGCCGATGTTGAAGCACTACAGGGTTTTTTGGCCGAATGTCCCGCAGAAGGCCAGTTGATAGCCAGCGACGGGGTTTTCAGCATGGACGGATATCTTGCCCCATTGCCTGTACTCTCCAAACTGGCAACCCAGGCGAACGCTAGTCTGATGGTTGATGATGCCCACGGTTTAGGCGTTGTGGGTCCGACTGGGCGCGGGGTGCTGGAACATTTCGGTCTGAGTGCGTCTGCGGTCCCCGTGTTGGTGGGTACGCTGGGCAAGGCATTTGGTACGTTTGGCGCATTCGTTGCCGGTGGCGAGGATTTGATCGAATACCTCATCCAGCGCAGCCGCACCTATATCTACACCACAGCGCTACCCCCGGCGGTGGCCGAGGCGACACGGGCCAGTTTGCGTCTAGTTGTCGAGGAAAGTTGGCGGCGCGACAAGTTGCGCTTGCTTATCCAGCGCTTCCGCTCCGGCGCAACGCAACTGGGTTTGCATCTATTGCCATCGGACACCCCCATCCAACCCCTGTTGCTTGGCGGTAATATTGCAGCTTTGCAAGCCAGTCAAGGTCTATTGGAAGCGGGGTTTCTAGTTGCCGCCATCCGTCCGCCGACCGTGCCGGAGGGAACCGCCCGCTTGCGGATAACCCTCTCTAGCGCCCATGAAGAACAGGATGTGGAGCGTTTGGTGGAGGCTTTGGGGGCAGTGACGGATATTTGACTTTAGAATTGATGCTCTAGCATCATGAGGCTAAACCGCAAAAATGAGGCACCCAATGCGAACCAATCATTTGATGGTACATTGATAATGGCATATAGATTTGCGCAAGGGGCTTGGCCATTTGTTTGGTTCTTCTCCAAAGTGGGCGGATTTTTTGCTGTGCTTGCCGTTGCACAGGCGCAAGACCTAGAACCCAGAGCCTATGCCAACACCCCTATAGGGCTTAATTTTTTGATCGTTGGCTACAGCTACTCGCAAGGTGGCTTATCCACCGATCCTTCGATTCCGTTGCAGAATGCCAAATTGCAAACTAACAGTTCGGTGTTTGCCTATGCCCGTTCTATGGATGTGTTTGGACTGTCAGGAAAGTTCGATGTAATCCTGCCTACCTCTTGGTTATCGGGTAGCGCCCTATTCGCAGGGCAGTCGGTGGATCGCACGACCTCAGGGTTCGGCGACCCGAAATTCCGTTTCTCTGTCAACCTCTACGGTGCCCCGGCGCTGACTTTGGACGAATTCAAGGACTATCAGCAGGATATCATCATCGGTGCCAGCGTGCAGGTGACGGCACCCGGTGGCGAATATACGCCGACAAAACTGGTGAACATCGGCAGCAACCGTTGGTCCGTATGCTTATTCGTAGTCCGAATGTCGGGCAACGGTGAAGGTGTTGCCCGACCTACTTGACTAAAATTTAAAGAGAGAGAATTTCATTCATGACTGCTGACATTGAAAGCTTGGTACTCGAACACTTGCGTTCGATTCGTGCGGACATCGCCGAACTGAAACGTGAAGCGGTGGCAACCAACGTGCAACTGGCGGCGATGGGGCAGCAACTCGGTGCGCTGACAACGGCAGTCTATGGCGGCAAGTCGGAAATCGACGAACTCAAACGGCGCATCGAACGCATGGAACGGCGGCTAGAGTTGAGCGACAGCCATTGAGAATTGTAGCCATGAAGGTCGGACGCGCCTTTTTGCGTTGCGCCCGACAATCCGAATTTCGGGCAACGGTGAAGCTGTTTTGCTCGTTCCCAAGCTCCAGCTTGGGAATGCGGCCTTTGAAGCTCCAGCTTCCAGAAACACCTCAAGCTGGAGCTTGAAAAAAATGGGTTACCAAGCTGGAGCTTGGGAACCAGCAAATTACATACCATGAAAGAAAAAGTATATCTCGATTCTACGATTCCAAGTTATTACTTCGATCAGCGTGAGTCAATCAATGCCTTTTCTGTGGTTACAAGGAAATGGTGGACAGAAATGGCTGGTGATTATGAACTTTACTTGTCTGACGCTGTACTTCAAGAATTAAATAGTGGAGACTATCCATGTAAGACTGAAATCATTGAATTAGTTTCGACGATTCCATTACTACCGTTTATTCCTGATCTTGAACAAGTTGTTGAATTTTACATCGCCAACTATGTCATGCCGAAGTCGTTATTGGGTGATGCAGTGCATTTGGCCTATTCAAGCTACTATGATATTCAGTACCTTCTTACATGGAATTGCAACCATCTTGCAAATGCCAACAAGCGAAAACATATTCGCGTAATCAATGGTCGCCTTGGCTTGTCAACACCTGAAATTGTCACTCCACTTGAATTATTTAAAGAGGAAGAAAACTTATGATTACATCAGAAATATTAAAAGAAAAGGACAGAATACAAGCGAAACTATCGAAAGAAAGCGTTTCTATTCATGAGTATCTGGCACGGTCAAAGCTTGCAGCCGAAGAAATCGCAAAATCCTATGGGTTCCTTCTCCGATATGCTGAAATGTCAAACAAGGCTATCCGGCGAATTGATCCATCTAGGTCGGGCGCGTCTTTTTGCGTTGCGCCCGAAAATCCGAATGTGGGGCAACGATGAAGCCGTTGCCCGTCCTACTTAGCTGGAATTAGGCTGTGGGCTTGAGATAAAGCCCGCGATTTTTAATATGGCACACGAATACGCCTAAGCGCGTTTGGAAACTCTAGTTTCCCGATACACGACAAGCAGGAGTTTACAAGTGATGGAGTACCCAGACAGGAGCTTGGGAACCGATTAACTTTGGAACATAGTGTATCAACCGCGACCGATACTCATCCTTTTCGGCACATCTACAGGCTAAGTAAATTATGAGGTATATATATGGATAATGACAGTACCCTAAGAACAGCTATTCGAGCGGCCTTGGGAGGAGAAGCAATGCTGTTTCTTGGAGCCGGAGCGGCTAAAGATGCTAAAAACAAAGGCGATGTGTCTTTACCCACTGGTCAAGAGTTATCTGACTTATTGGCGAAGGACTGCGGTCTACCTAAAGGATATTCATTAGACTCTATCGCAGAACATTTTATTGATAAGTATAGCGAGACAAAATTAATTAACACACTGATTGTAATGGAAAAACTATAACGCTTAGATCAATCGCGTTAAAACTTGTTGCTGGAGGGCGAGATGTTTTTATCTTAGACCACCCGTATGAATCGGCCTATATTGAACTTCAAAAACTTTGTCGTAGAGACTCAGATTTTATTCTTGTCATTGAAAATTATTCCAGAAACCTCGATTTAGTTGAATGTTTCTGTCGATATGCTCGTTCAGATTGCGGTCTTTTGTTGACTGAAAGAACTGGCATTCACGAATTACAATCTGATGCATTAGATGATCGTATCAAAACGCGAAATATTCAACTCTATGACCTAGATATTCTTGAAAATGATGAAATTATCCGACTTTCCTCATTATTAGACTTCAGGGGGCTTTGGGGAGAAAGAATAGGCTCCCTCGAAACTCAGAAGCTTGCATTTCTAAAAGAGGATTGTGGTCGTCAACTTCAAGCAGTTTTAATGGAAGTAGCAAAATCACCACGGCTAGACTAAGCCTTGACGATCTGAGTATTACCCGCCGTTACTTTGAACTAAGCTATGAGTATGCCAAAAAAATAAAGGGGTTTGACACATTTCAGATAGACAATCACTACTGTCGCCTCTTGTTAAGAGAGGCAGAGGATGCCACTGAAGCTGAGGAAGCCTTTAAAATAGTGAATGAAGCATTAACAACGCTTAAAAAACAAGTTCTAAGGGAAAATAGACACTACCCTTACAGGTCTGCGTGGAGTATTGAAGGTGTTGCTAAGCGACATAGCACTAAGTGGACAGACGAGCAGAAAAAAGTAGTTATAGGTAACCGTTCAGCCCCCCCCTGCCTTTTCCTGGGAGCGCGGCCATCTTGGCCGCAATTTTGGCGGGCGGGATGCCCGCGCTCCCAGGGGGGGCTGAACGGTTACAGTTATAGCTGCTTGTAAATATTTAGTCGATGCGGCACAAAGGTTAAAACCTGAAGTTGCACGATCAGTCGCAGTTATCGGTGGACTTAAAAGGCTTAATATAGTTATCAAGATTTTATCTGTTTAGGTGATAATAGTCTATATAAGGATGCGCTGAGGAACGAAGCGCATCAATCGCGAACGATGCGCACCCCCTTTTTCAGGTCAACCTACGGCCCTTCGATATAGAAATAACATTAAGGCAAACCATGCAAACTCTACAACTACGCTTACCGGATTTTGTCGGCATAGATGCCCAAGAATTAACCCTGATCCTAGCTTCACGCCTCTATGAACAAGGCAAGCTGTCCATCGGCCAAGCCGCCGAAATGGCTGGTATGACAAAGCGGGCTTTCATGGAAATATTGGACCGTACTAACGTTTCAGCCTTTAATTATGATGCCGAGGAGTTAGATCAGGATATGCATAATGCCTGAGACCGGGAGTAAAACTCGAATTATGTCCCATTTTATGAGTTACAATAAGCAATTATTTCGTATTGAAAACGCAGCTTCTTAAATCTAAAATCTTGTCGTTCCAACACGAATTGCTGGAAGGTAGGCTATATGGATGGCTGGGTTTAGGGCATCCCTGCAATCTGGATTCCGGCGGTCCATGCCGGAATGACGGGATAGCTGAAACATCTTCCTAATCAGGTTGCCGGAAACACCCGCTGGGGCGGGTTTATTCCGGCCTACATTTGGACTGTGGCTTTTATTCAGCATTTTCATCTTACTAAAGAACAATAATAATGGATACCCAAGCAAGCCGATGATTAATCGAAATACCTTGTAAAATAACAAGACTAATAAAATAATCTTAGATGTTGAAAATGCTGAATGACTAGAATAAAAAACACCCTCTACTCCGAAACCTTCGGCAGCGGCCCGGAGGTGGTGATGGTGCATGGCTGGGGTATGCACTCGGGCGTGTGGCGAGTTTTCGCCCATAGGCTTGCGGATTGTTTCCGCATTACCCTAATCGATCTTCCTGGCCATGGCCGTAGTGGCATGATTGATGATTTCAGCCTGGAAGGGGCGGGTGAATCCCTGCTTGAAATTGCCCCAGAGCGGGCGCATTGGTTGGGGTGGTCATTGGGGGCGACAATCTCTTTGCATGTGGCCGGACGTTCCCCCGAACGGTTGGCGAGTCTGACGATGATGGCAGGCAATGCCCGATTTTCCCAATGCGAAGGCTGGCCTTGCGCGATGGACCTTCCGCTGTTGAGCAGTTTTTCCGCAGACTTGAGGGCCGATTACCATCGAACTTTAATGCAGTTTTTAGGGCTGCAAACGATGGGTCTTGAACATGCCCGCGAGACGCTACGGGATTTGAAAGCCCATGTGACCGAGTGTGAAGAGCCCGATGAGGCGGCTTTGCTGGCTGGCTTGGAGATTTTATGCACGGGCGATTTGAGAGCCTTGCTGCCTAAATTGCCAGTCCCCCTGTTGTTGCTGTTGGGTAGCCGCGACCGTATGGTGAAGCCAGCGGTCGGCGAAGCCATGCAGGCATTGTCACGCGGGGCTGAGTTGCAGATTATTGAGGGGGCGGCACATACGCCTTTCCTTTCCCATCCTGACGAATGTATCAGCCTGCTCACTGATTTCTGGCAACGCCATGCCTACTGAACGATGAATCAGGCCGCAATGATCGACAAGCGCTGGGTCGGCAGATCATTCAGCCGGGCTGCCTCGGGTTATGACCGCGTAGCCGCATTGCAGCGACAAGTGGGGGAGGGGTTATTGGATCGCTTGCCAGCAGGTGAATTTATGCCTAAATCCATTCTCGACCTAGGTGCCGGCACGGGCTATTGCACAGCACTTTTAGGGAAGCGTTTTCCTAATTCCAGTTTGATTGCCGTGGATATCGCCGAAGGGATGTTGAGTATTTTCAAACAACGAAGTGGTTTGCAGGAAAAAGCCCTGCGAATTTGTGGTGACGGTGAAACTTTGCCGCTTAGGGATGGGAGTGTGGATATGGTTTACTCAAACTTGGCACTACAATGGTGCCCTGACCTGTCTGTGGTTATGGGGGAGTTTTTTCGGGTATTGCGTCCGGGCGGTGTATTATTGTTTAGCACCTTCGGCGAAGCAAGCTTGTGCGAATTGCGGAATGCTTGGGCCAAGGCTGATAATCATAGTCATGTGAATACCTTTGCCTCAAAGAGCGCCATTGAGACTGCATTGACAAAAGCCAAGTTTGGTGACGTTTCCGTTCTCAATGAGCAGTGTGTCATTGCCTATTCCAGCGTCAATGAGCTTTTGTGCGAACTAAAAAAACTAGGTGCCCACAATATCACGATGAACCGGCCCCGGCATCTCACTGGCAAAGGAGTATTTCGCAAGATGATGGAAGCCTACGCATCTGCCATGCCGACAGGGCGCATCAATGCCACTTTTGAAATTATCCATGGACTAGCGAGGCTTCCTAGTAACTGAATGTTAGGGATTTTCAATAAAGTTTACCCCCCCTGTGGGGAAATCCCCCTACCCCCTTTCCAAAAGGGGGCAGGGGGGATTGAAAGCCGAAACTGTAATAGCGGAAGGAAGCCACCCCCTAAATCCAAGTCTCTCCGAATGTGCGTTGAAAAATCGAAGTCTGGCGACGCTTAGCAGTTGAATGTTTGTCTTAGCTGGGGGATTGAGTCTTTTACGTTGCGTCGTTGCGCCGTTGCGTGAAACTTTCTTTTCGCTTCCTCGCCATACTGTTTAACCGTGTCGTTGAGCAAAGATTTTTTTGACTCACGTAACGGCGCAACGACGCAACGTTAAGAGCAATAGATCAATTTGCCTGATACTTCATTCGCTTCATGATTTTTGGTTTGGGGGTTAGACAAATTGTGGATGCAACAGAAACACTAGTCTTTGCCCATGATATACCCACAACCTCTTGTTTATTCCAAGCATTTTCGGCTACACTCAAAAAAACCAACGCACTTTCTGAGATGCTTGCCCTAACCCCACTTTTGCAAAGGGGGGGCTGGTAGAATCATTTCTGGAATACCGTTTTTGCGTGAGGTATTCTTGTCCTTTTTCTAATCAAGTGAATTATTAATTCAATATGGCTGGTTTTTTCATTACAGGCACCGATACAGGAGTGGGCAAGACTTGGGCGACCGTCGCGCTGATGCGTTTTTTAAAGGCCCGTGGTTCGTCTGTCATCGGTATGAAGCCCGTAGCCTCCGGTTGTTTTCGCAAAGACGGCGAGTTGCGAAATGAAGATGCTTTGTTATTGATGGAAAACGCTTCATTAGTTGTCGATTATGCGAAAATAAACATTTACGCTTTTGAACAGCCAGTTTCCCCCCACATTGCAGCAACAACCGTAGGCGAGACCGTAGAGATTGAAAAAATAGTTTTGCATTGCCGGGAATTGGAAGCACAAGCCGATTTTGTCCTAGTCGAGGGCATTGGAGGATGGGCGGTTCCCCTCAATGACACAAAAAAGGTGTCTCAATTGGCCTTTGCCTTACAATTGCCAGTTATAATGGTAGTTGGGTTGAGGTTGGGTTGCTTAAACCATGCCTTCTTGACCCACGATGCGATTATCGGTTCCGGTGTCACCGGTGCGGGATGGATTGCCAATTGCATAGATGCTGATATTTGCTGCCTTGAGGAAAACCTGAAAACCTTGGAGTCCGGCCTGTCCTTTCCCTGCCTAGGCATCGTCCCTTATTGTGCCAGATTGGATGGATTGATGCCAAACTACTTCAACGAAAGGGATTTTTTCAGAAAATGCAGCTAAGAAATCTTGCTTAGATCGCCCGTATAAGTTAAATTTCCTCATCCCAGCAAGGTCTGTTATGTTCAAGCGGAAAGTATCCAGCTTCTTAAGCGATTTCCGCCGATGGATTTTGCCGCTTAGTTTTATAGAAGCAACTAGGCTCTTGGGCTTATGATGAGGCATCTTCAAAGATGGGGGGGACATCATGGTTGAGTCAGGGCATGATGAGGACACAGGCGAAAAAACTATCGTATTAAAGCCCAATGGCTCTCTCAGCCGCAGGCAGGCATGGCTATTGCTTGGAATTTGTGGCCTACTGATGGGGTTAGTCGCCGGATTTTGTGCGGCATTGGGTGCTTGGTTGGTTTTGCCTTTTTCGGGGCTGGAATGGATTCTGCTGGCCTTTTGTCTCCATCTAAGCATTAGACAGAGCCAAGAACGTGAGGTTATCACCATTACAGGCGACTTGGTTAGGGTAGAGAAGGGGTGGGGCAGCCCCTTGCAAACTTACAAGTTCCAACGTGCATGGGTTATGCTTGACTGTATACAATCGCCGATTCGGGGGCATCCGAGTCGTCTGACGCTCAGGTTGCATGGCAAGGAGGTTGAATTAGGGCGGTTTCTGGTAGAGTCCGAACGGCAGGTTTTGGCAAGGGAGCTGAAGTACCTGTTGAGTTTAGGATAGTAAAATAATTTAAAGCATTTTTATAAGTACTTGAAGAGAGGGCTCCGTGAAGAAAACATTACAACTGCTCGCCGGTTTTTGGTCGGTGTTATGGGGGGTGGCAAATGCCGAGACTGGCAGCGGCACTGGTGTGGGGTGGGGTGCGTTAAACTTACCGGCTGGCGTGACCCCTGACAGCCATGACATCCATGACCTGCACATGACGATACTTTGGATTTGCGTAGGCATTGGCATCCTAGTTTATGGGATATTGGTGTATTCTTTAATTCACCATCGCAAGTCCAAAGGGGTGGTTCCCGCGACGTTCCATGAAAATACCAAATTGGAAATCGTCTGGACTATCATCCCTTTTCTGATTTTGATTGCGATGGCTATTCCCGCCACCAAAGTCATGATTAAGGTGTATGACACCAGTGCGTCCGATATGACCATAAAGGTTACCGGTTATCAATGGAAATGGCGTTACACCTACTTGGATGAAGGCATTGATTTTTTCAGTTCTCTGGATGCCAAGAGTAACGAAGCCCGGCAACTCGGTTCCAAAATTGATCCGGCCACTGTTGAACATTATTTGTTAAATGTCGATAAGCCTTTGGTCATTCCAGCCAACAAGAAAATTCGTATCCTGCTGACTGCCGCCGATGTGCTGCATGCCTGGTGGGTTCCCGAGTTTGGCTGGAAGAAAGACGCCATACCCGGATTTATCACTGACGGGTGGATCAAAGTGGAGAAGCCTGGCATCTATCGTGGTCAATGCGCGGAATTGTGTGGCCGCGACCACGGATTTATGCCCATCGTTGTCGTCGTGAAAACAGAAGACGAGTATAAGCAATGGGTTGCCGCAGAAAAGGCTAAGCAAGAGGTCGGTAAGGTTGATGCCAGCAAGCCGTTGACATTGGACGAACTGACCGCCAAAGGCAAGGAAGTCTATGCCTCGAACTGTGCCGCCTGTCATGGTGCGGAAGGCGATGGAGTTCCGGGTGTGTTTCCCGCCATCAAAGGCAGCAAAGTGGCTTTGGGGCCTTTGGCTGACCATTTAAAACTCGTGTTGCATGGCAAAGCTGCGATGCCTGCGTTCAAGGATCAATTGAACGACGTTGAGATTGCCGCTGTGGTCACCTACCAAAGGAATGGTTTTGGCAACAAAAAGGGCGATTCGATTCAACCTGCCGACATCCAGGCGTACAAATAATTTTGAGCATTTGAGGTAAATGACAATGTCAGTAGCAACACATGACGATATCCACGCCCATGATCACCACGATCATGGTCCCGCCAAGGGATTCATGCGGTGGGTGACGACTACCAACCATAAAGATATCGGTACTCTGTACCTTATTACCGGCCTGATTATGTTCTTCGTGGGCGGCGCAATGGCGCTGGTTATCCGCGCGGAGCTTTTTGAACCGGGTCTGCAATACGTCGATCCGCATTTCTTTAACCAAATGACGACGCTCCATGCGTTGATCATGGTTTTCGGCGCGGTAATGCCGGCATTTGCCGGACTGGCCAACTGGATGATACCGATGATGATCGGTGCGCCGGATATGGCACTGCCCCGCATGAACAACTGGAGCTTCTGGCTTCTGCCCTTTGCGTTTGTAATGCTTTCCAGCACCTTGTTCATGGATGGCGGTGCGGCGGCGGCCGGGTGGACTCTCTACCCACCGCTGGTGTTACAAACCGGCAATGCCTTGCCATTCACGGTCTTCACGGTCCATATATTGGGAATGTCGTCGATCATGGCGGCCATCAACATCATCGTCACTGTTTTCAATATGCGTGCCCCTGGCATGACGATGATGAAATTGCCCCTATTTGTGTGGACTTGGGTTATTACGGCATTCTTGCTAATCGCGGTGATGCCCGTGTTTGCCGGGGCGGTGACGATGCTGCTGACCGACAAATATTTTGGCACCAGCTTTTTCAATGCGGCGGGCGGTGGCGATCCGGTCCTTTACCAGCATTTGTTCTGGTTCTTTGGCCATCCTGAGGTTTACATTCTGATCCTTCCATCCTTCGGTATCATTTCATCAATCATTCCGACGTTTTCACGCAAGCCGCTGTTTGGTTATGCCTCCATGGTTTATGCGACGGCCTCCATTGGTTTGCTGTCTTTCATCGTGTGGGCGCATCACCAGTACACTGTTGGAATGCCTCTTGCCGGTGAACTTTATTTCACCTACGCCACGATGCTAATCGCGGTTCCAACCGGTGTAAAGGTGTTCAACTGGCTGGCGACTATGTGGAAGGGCGCGATGACCTTTGAAACGCCGATGCTTTATGCCATTGCATTTGTGGTTCTGTTCACAATGGGCGGTTTCACCGGGTTGATGATGTCCATTTCACCAGCCGATTTGCAATACCATGATACTTATTTCATTGTGGCTCATTTCCATTATGTGCTGGTGCCGGGTGCAGTGTTCGCCTTGTTTGCCGCCACCTACTACTGGTTGCCCAAGTGGACCGGCCATATGTATGACGAAAAACTTGGCAAACTGCATTTTTGGTTGACTACCATTTCCGTCAACATTTGCTTCTTCCCACAACATTTTGTGGGTTTGGCAGGCATGCCCCGCCGCATTCCCGATTATGCCGTGCAGTTTGCCGAATTCAATGCAATGTCCAGCGTGGGTGCGTTTGTGTTCGGCTTTTCACAGTTGATTTTCGCCTATGTGATCTACAAGGCAATCAAAGGTGGCGAGAAGGCAACCAGTGAAGTCTGGGAGGGAGCCGAAGCGCATGGCTTGGAATGGCATTTGCCATCTCCTCCCCCGTATCACAGTTGGACGGAAGCGCCTGACCAGAGTCTGATTTCAGAACTGCATTGAACCTTTTAGGACCAATCCTGCCCCCAAGTGGGGCAGGGTAGGCAGCAAACACGATGGACATTCGAAAAAAAAACATTGTTTTAGCAGCGTTTATAGCCCTTGTCGCTATTTCGCTTTACGTTTTCTCGATTGTTAAAGTGGTCCTTTCAAAATAGGCATCATTAGTTAGTGGACGATAAAGAACTGCATAAAGCCAACGCCCGGTTAGTCTGGCGAATGGTGGTCATCGCCTTGTTGATGTTTGGATTGGGTTTCGCCATTGCCCCTTATTATGATGCAGTGTGCAATTATTTCGGCATCAGTGGGAGGGTGAAGGAAGCGACAGCCGAGCAAGCTCTCAAAGTGGATGAGTCCAGGGAAATAAGCTTGGAATTTGTCACGGTAGTCAATGGGCAAATGCCGTTGCGCTTTCGGGCCGAAACAGGCAAGCTGAAAATCCATCCTGGTCAATATTACACGGTTAATTTCTACGCAGAAAACACTTCCGACAAAAAGTTGGTGGGGCGGGCGATACCGAGTATTTCACCAGCATGGACTTCTTCTTTTTTGAAGAAAGCCGAATGTTTTTGTTTTTCCGAACAGGAATTTGAACCCCACAAGGAACGGAAGATGCCGGTGCGCTTCGTGGTGGATCCGACGATTCAAGCAGATACTAAGGAAATGACCTTGTCGTACACGTTTTTTGACATAAACGAGAAAACACAAACTATTAAGAATTAACGGGGGAATCTCATGGCAAGTACAACAAAAGACGCTTATTACATACCGCACAAGGCTCAATGGCCGATATTCGGCTCCATTGGGCTCTCGACTCTGCTGGCGGGTTTCGCCAATTATCTGAATGGAGCCAGTTATGGCTCGACGATGATGATCGTAGGCTTGGGAGTCCTGATCACCATGCTTTTTGGATGGTTTTCAACGGTCATCAACGAAAGTGAAAGTGGGATTTTTAACCACCAAGTGGATGTGTCGTTCCGCTGGGGGATGGCTTGGTTCATTTTTTCAGAGGTGATGTTTTTTGCTGCGTTTTTTGGCGCCCTCTACTACACCCGTGTGCTGTCGGTCTCCTGGCTGGCTGGCGACGAATCCTTTTCTTTAGGGACAACCAAAGAACTGCTTTGGAAAGGCTTCACCGGGGCATGGCCGACTAATGGCCCTGGGCATGTCGGAGGACTGGAAGACGGGACTTTCCATCCTATGGGTGCGTGGGGTTTGCCCGCGCTGAACACTCTGATCCTGCTGAGTTCAGGGGCTACAGTGACTTGGGCGCATTGGGGGTTGCTGGCGGAAAACCGTGCACAATTAATCAAAGGTCTGATTGCCACGGTCATACTTGGATTTACCTTCGTATTTCTTCAGGCAACTGAATACCATGAGGCTTACACCGAAATGGGCCTGACACTGGGTACTGGAATTTATGGTTCAACCTTTTTTATGTTGACCGGTTTCCACGGTTTGCATGTGACCATCGGTGCGATTTTCCTGACCGTCGTCCTGTTCCGTAGTGCCAGAGGGCATTTTACCGCGAAGCACCACTTTGCTTTCGAGGCGGCAGCATGGTACTGGCATTTCGTGGACGTAGTCTGGTTGGGCTTGTTTATTTTTGTCTACTGGCTATAAAACGCTGCTGACGCAGCGTTTTATAATAGCCACAGCCCAGTGTAGGTCGGGCGCGTATCTTTGCGTTGCGCCCGACATTCGGTTGCGGGGCAGAGTTAACGCCTAATACCAAGTTGGGCACTCGGCTCATGGGTATTGGCGAGAGGGTCGTCAATTATGATGGGTTAGGTCATTCAACCGAAGAGGTGTGTTTGAGTTATAAAAAAGAATGGAATGCAATTTGCCCAAAGTGCGACGAGAAATTAACGCACGCCGACTATACCTGCGACAATTGTGGCAAGGGAAAGATTAAAGTCTTCGCGTCCAGCTATGATATATTTAGTTTTGGTTGTGAAAAGTGCGATCACCCCGTCGGCCTCATGAAGTGCTATAAATGCGGGGCAACATTGCATTCAAAGGTAGTCAAAACTGCTGGATGTTTTATCGCTACTGCCGTCTTTGGTTATGAGTCTCCTGTCACTCAATTTCTACGAATGATTCGGGATAATGTAATTATCCAAATTCCAGGTGGGCGTAAATTCATCTTTTGGTATTACGAGAAATCTCAATTGCTACTTGCTAGAAGCCATCCACAAAAGACCAAACCAGGTAGGGTGGACACCGCTCACCAAAAACGTTTGTAAAAATAAGGCTTTGTTTAAAAATTAATTTTTAACGAAGTGGGCCGGGGTATGGAAATGGGCGCGACGGGGTTTGCACCACGTCGCTTAAGTTTTGTACAATGCGGGGCATTGTCCAAACGGTGTGGCCGGGGTTACAAACCCCCGTCCGGCTCCAGAATGACATCATTCGAGGAGTTATAGAAATGACTACCATTATTGCCTTGGTTCTTATTGCAGCCGCAGCGTTCATTCCCTATTTTGCACTTGATGCTGCACGTAAAACAGGTGGATAGGATATCTTGAAAAGCCTGACGGTGCAGTATACATCGTTCCCACGGTCTCCGTGGGAATGTCGCCTTTGACGCTCTGCGTCACACACCGCAGGAGCGATTCGGGCTGCATTCCCACGCCGGAGCGAGGGAACGATAGATAAACAAATGTCAATCCTTGCCGTTTTCAACTAGAATTGAACAATCAATCTTCAATCCTAAATCCATCAATTCATTAGAACGCATACGCCTATGGCAACACCCGCAGCAACCCCAACCCTTAGCGGACTAGCTAGAAGTTTGGTAAAAGAAGGTTTGCTTTCGGAGGCAGACGCGCAAGTGCATTATGAGGAGTCCTTGAAGAAGCGTATGCCGATAGTGCGTTACTTAGTGGGGAACAAAATTTTAGACAGCTTGGGCATTGCCAAGACTATTTCAAAAGAGTTCGGGCTGCCTTTGTTCGATTTGAATTCAATTGCACTTAGCAGTCTGCCCATTAAATTAGTCAATGAAAAGCTGATAAGGCAACACCATGTATTGCCTTTATTAAAGCGCGGCAACCGGCTTTTTTTAGCGGTCTCCGACCCGACTTGTTTCCAAGCTTTAGATGAGATCAAATTTAACACACGGTTGTCTGCAGAAAGCATCGTGGTGGAGGATGACAAGCTTACCCATGCGATAGAAACCGCACTGGAAGCGGCAGACACGTCCATGAGAGATTTGATGGACGCCGATTTGGACAATCTAGAAGTGACGGGCGGGGAGGTAGATGAGCTAAGAGGGTCTGATGTTGACACCAGCGAAATTGACGATGCCCCCATCGTTCGATTTGTCAATAAAATCTTACTCGATGCGATTAAAAAGGGTGCATCTGATATCCATGTCGAACCGTATGAAAAATTCTTTCGTATCCGTTTTAGACAAGACGGGATGCTGCATGAAATTGCAAATCCTCCTGCAAATTTGGCATCCCGTCTCTCGGCACGTCTAAAGGTCATGTCTCGAATGGATATTGCCGAAAGGCGTATTCCACAGGACGGGCGTATAAAGATGGCAATTTCAAAAACCCGGTCGATTGATTTTCGCGTCAATACTTGTCCTACCCTATTCGGCGAAAAGGTGGTATTGCGTATTCTAGACCCTGCCAGTGCTCAAATCGGAATTGAAAAGTTGGGCTTTGAACCGGAGCAACAGGAGGCATTTCTTAAAGCCATCAGCAAACCGTATGGGATGATACTGGTCACCGGCCCTACAGGTAGCGGTAAGACTGTGACGCTGTATACTGCACTAAACATTCTCAACCAGCCGGATGTTAATATTTCAACGGCGGAAGATCCGGTGGAAATCACTGTTGCTGGCATTAATCAGGTCAATGTCAATGTCAAGACTGGACTGACTTTTGCCGAAGCCTTACGATCTTTTTTACGCCAGGATCCTGACATTATAATGGTTGGTGAGGTACGTGATCTTGAAACTGCGGAAATTGCTGTTAAGGCCGCCCAGACAGGCCATTTGGTCTTGTCCACCTTGCACACCAACGATGCCCCACAGACGTTAAATCGTTTAATGCAAATGGGGATACCAGCATTCAATATTGCCTCCTCGGTTTTGCTGATAATGGCTCAGCGTTTGGCTAGGCGTTTGTGTGAATATTGCAAAAAAGTGGAGAGTTTGCCTCCAGAGGTGCTTTTGGATGCGGGGTTTAGGGAGCATGAATTGGGTACTTTCGTTCTCTACGGTCCTGTGGGTTGTGATAAATGCACCAAGGGATATAAGGGACGAGTTGGTATTTACCAGGTTTTGCCTATTACGGAAAGCATGAATCGGATCATTTTAGAAGGGGGCAATTCGTTACAAATTTCCGAGCAGGCTAAGCGGGAAGGCATAGCCGATTTGCGGGAGTCCGGTCTTAAAAAGGTAAAGGCGGGAGTTACCAGTTTGGCAGAAATCGACAGGGTAACCAGAGATTAAAAGAGCGAAACGTTAACACATGGCAAAACAAGAGCTAATAATCTTCAGTTGGGAGGGAATGGATAAATCAGGTTCCCGTATAAAGGATAACATCAGTGCGCGGACGGAAAGCTTGGCTAGGGCAGAATTGCGTCGTCAGGGTTTCAAAGTCATTAGGATAAAAAAGAAATCCAATTCACTGCTTTCCTTTAACAAAAGGAAAATCAACACTAAGGACATTGCGATATTCAGTCGGCAACTCGCCACTATGTTGAGTGCAGGTGTGCCCTTGGTACAGGCTTTCGATATTGTCGGACGAGGGCACGATAATCCTTCTATGCAGGATTTGCTTATGACTATCAAGGCCGATGTAGAAGGAGGGAACACATTGGCCGACTCCCTTTCCAAACACCCGGATCAATTCGATGAACTATTCTGCAACCTAGTGCATTCTGGTGAGCAGGCTGGTGTATTGGAAAGCCTTTTGCATAAAATTGCCGAGTACAAGGAAAAAACCGAGTCGATCAAGGGGAAAATCAAGAAGGCACTTACCTATCCCATAGCAATTTTAGTGGTTTCTTTTATCGTCACAGCGGTCTTATTGATTTTCGTAGTGCCACAATTTGAGGAGTTGTTTAAAGGTTTTGGGGCAGAGTTGCCTGCTTTTACTCAAATGGTTGTGGATATGTCGCGCTTCTTTCAGCATTATTGGTGGATGGTGTTAGGCATATTAATTGCGCTCGGATTCGTATTGGGCAATCTTAAACGAAAGTCCAAGGCGTTTAATGAAGGGCTGGATCGTTTTATTCTTCACATTCCCGTAGTGGGTGCAATCATCCGTAAGGCGGCGATTGCACGGTTCGCACGTACATTGTCCACCATGTCTGCCGCTGGTGTCCCATTGGTGGAGGCACTCCAGTCAGTTTCCGGTGCCACTGGTAATATCGTCTACGGCAATGCCGTTCTAACCATGCGTGACGAGGTGGCCACAGGCCATCAGCTCCAACTGGTAATGCGGCAGCTTGGAATATTTCCAAATATGGTCGTGCAGATGGTCGCTATTGGCGAGGAGTCAGGTTCGCTCGACAACATGCTGGGAAAGGTTGCAGATTTCTACGAGGAAGAAGTGGATAATGCAGTGGATTCACTAAGTAGCCTGCTTGAACCATTGATTATGTCAGTGTTGGGCGTTATTATCGGCGGCTTAATCATCGCCATGTATTTGCCTATATTCAAGCTTGGCTCTGTCGTATAAGCCTATGAATAATTTACAAACGTTGCTTCAAACCCAAAATTTCGCATTTTTCATTTCCTTCATCACTGTTTTGGGCTTGGTTGTGGGGAGTTTCCTCAACGTGGTGATTCATCGTCTGCCGATCATGCTGGAGAAGGCTTGGCGGAATGAATGTGAGGATTTTCTGGAGTTGAAACCACTTAATAAGGAACCCCAGCCCAAATTTAATTTGGCCTTTCCAAACTCTCATTGTCCGCATTGCCAACATTCGATTCTACCTTACGAAAATATCCCGGTCATTAGTTATCTGTTTCTGGGGGGTAAATGCTCACAATGCAAAGCTAAGATTTCTTTGCGATATCCCCTAATCGAGATAATTACCGCGCTAGTTTCTCTGATCGTTGCCTGGAAATTCGGCGCATCGTGGCAGACTGTATGGGGACTGGTGTTAAGCTGGAGTCTGATCTGTCTGTCAGTGATTGATATTGACGTGCGCTTGCTACCCGATGCGATGGTGCTGCCATTAATTTGGTTGGGTCTTTTCCTTAGTCTGTTTGGCATTTACGCTGATAGCCAGTCCAGCATTATCGGGGCCATAGCGGGGTACATGAGCTTATGGACGGTTTTTCAAGCGTTTAAATTCATCACGGGCAAGGATGGCATGGGGTATGGCGATTTCAAATTATTAGCCCTATTTGGGGCTTGGTTGGGTTGGCAAAGTCTGCTGCTGATTGTATTGCTATCCTCTTTGGTTGGTGCCATCTTAGGGGGGGTGATGATTGTGTTTTTGAAACAGGATCGTTCAGTCCCCATTCCTTTCGGGCCTTATTTGGGGATGGCAGGCTGGGTCGCCATGTTATGGGGGAGTGAATTGACGGACATGTATTTTCGTCTGGCGGGAATCCATTGAAAATATTGAATGTTGGTTTGACCGGCGGCGTTGGATGTGGCAAGAGTACCGTCGCCAGTCTATTTGCCGAGAGGGGGGTTCCCGTTCTGGATGCGGATCAAATGGCACACGCTATGGTGGAACCAGGTCAACCGGGTTATGCTGCCATCATCGCAGCATTTGGGGACAAGCTTTTGGACAATGGGCGGATCAACCGGAATAGGCTTCGTAACCGGGTTTTCGCGAATGCAGCGGATAGGCGAATTCTTGAGTCGATACTCCATCCATTGGTGTATCAGGCTTTACATGATCAGGCGCAGTGTTTGAAATCCCCGTATTGCCTATTTGCCATCCCGTTATTAATAGAGACCGGGCAGCAAGATTTCGTGGATAGGATTCTCGTTGTGGACTGTTTGCCAGGTCAGCAGTACGAAAGGGTCAGGCAGCGCGACGGGTTGGATGATATTTCCATTGGACTAATCATGCAAGCCCAAGCCAGCCGCGAGGTTAAACTTGCCGCAGCAAACGATGTCATTGAAAACACGGGGCGAATCGAGCAGCTACAGGCACAAGTTGAAAAATTACACCAAGCATATTTAGCGATGGCGCATGAATACAGCGTTTTCAACACAGGACAGTAATTCAATAAACTTTACCAACTATCACGACGGTCGGCCTACACTTTGAACGATTTGGTTTTCTATGAATTTCCATTGAATGAACGGATTCGAGTGTTCTTGCGGCTTGAACAACTTTTTCAACAAATCGACCATTTCATGAGGGGCAGTTCGATATGGGAAAGCCGCAGTGTGATTTCCACATTGCTTGATATAATTGCCATTGTCAGCCGCTACGATCTAAAATCAGAACTTCTGAAGGAAGTAGACCGGCATTTGACCGTGTTAAACAAAATGGCCAGTAGTCAGAATATTGACCAGGTAAAATTGCAAAGCGTATTATCCAAACTAGCTGAAATCGGAGATGGGCTTTATTCCTCCCCTGGCAAAATCGGTTATTCGTTGATGGAAAACGAACTATTCAAAAGTATTTCCCAGCGCAATGCAATTCTTGGCGGAACCTGCGCTTTTGACTTGCCTGTCTACCATTATTGGCTACAATTGGAACTGGACCAACGCAGGCGGGATATGGATGACTGGTTGAGTCCTTTTCTGCCAATTCGCACTGCCATTGATATTCTGTTGAACTTTATACGGCAAAGTGCTTCCTCCACCAAGGAAACGGGTGTGGGAGGTTTTTTCCAAAAAACATTAGACCACAGCCTGCCTTTTCAATTGCTACGCGTCGGCTTGGAACGATCCCAGCCATATTTTGCCGAAATAAGCGGTGGCAAGCACCGTTTCACGATAAGATTCATGCAAAGCAATGTTGGTGAGAAACCCGCTCAGAGCGATAAAAATTTGTGTTTTCAGTTGACTTGCTGCCTTCTCTAACTTTTTACCATCGGGTGTTGTCATAATGGACTTTGCAATGTCCGGCGTTTGGGGGCTGTTTTTAAGTGCTTTCATTTCATCAACGATAGCCCCCGGAGGTTCGGAGGCTGTGCTGGCCTATTTGGTGAATCAAGCTGAAATTCCCGTCGGGCTTTTATTGCTTACTGCGACAGTAGGCAACACATTGGGTGCGGTCACTACTTGGTTGCTGGGGCTTTGGGCCGCTCGGCGCTATCCATTGGATAAGCTCAAGGATGAAAAGCAGCGCAAGGCCATCCACACAGTACGTCATTACGGAGTACCCATCTTGTTGTTGTCTTGGCTTCCGATAGTAGGGGACGGCTTCTGCTTTGCGGCTGGCTGGCTGGGAATGTCCTTCGTAGCTTCGCTCATAGCCATCGCCGTGGGGAAACTCGGTCGTTATGCGGCGATTGTTTACTTGTTTTCTTAAACTTCATGATGAAAAAACTATTCGGCGTTTTTCTGTTAGGCGTGGCGCTGTTTTTTGCGTGGCGTTGGTATTCTGCTCACGGTGCGAAACCTGTTTCGGTTCCTGCGGCTGGCGCATCAATGGGAATGATGGCCTTTCCGGTCAAAGCCGCACAAGCCCGGCTGGAAAAAGTTTCAGCTAAAATTGACGCGGTTGGCGATTTGCAGGCTGGTGAGTCGATTGTTTTGCGACCGGAAATCTCTGGACGGGTTTCCGCTATTCGCTTTGAGGAAGGGCATAAGGCCAAGGCAGGGGATGTGTTGATCGAACTCAATGCCGAGGAGCAGCGTTCGGCTTATGCGCAGAGTGAGGCGGCATTGAAACTGGAAGTGGAGAGCTTCAAGCGCATCAAGGAAGTGCGGGCTAAAAACTTAGTGAGTCAACAGCAATATGACGAGTCATTGGCTCGTTTGCAAAATGCCCAGGCTGTATTGGAACGGGATCGGGTGCGACTGTCTCGAACCCTGCTAATAGCACCGTTTGATGGAATTTTGGGGTTGCGCGAAGTTAGCTTGGGAGATTATGTGAGTCCGGGGCAGGCACTGGTCAATTTGGAATCGGTCGATCCTATCAAGCTGGATTTCAAACTAGCGGAGAAATATGCGGCCCATGTTGTCAAGGGCTTGAAGTTTGATGTTAGCGTGGATGCCTGGCCTGGCCGGACTTTTCACGGGGAAATACAGGCCGTCGATCCTAGGCTGGATGAGGGGACTCGAACGGTCAAGGTGCGGGCGCGTTTGCCTAATCACGATTTGGCGTTGAAGCCCGGTATGTTTGCCCACATCAGTCTTGACTTGGGACATGTGCGGGATGCTTTGTTTGTGCAGGAGCAGGCAGTGCAAGCGAAAGGCAGTGCTTCCATGGTGTTTAGAATCATTGACGGCAAAGCCGTGCTCTCGCCTGTAAAGACTGGCGAGCGCAGACCGGGTTTCGTGGAAATCACATCAGGCATTAATAATGCCGATTGGATCGTCATTGACGGGCAAATTAAACTTCGCGATGGCGCACCCGTTGTCCAACTGGGCAAGGACGCACGATGATCTTGTCAGACCTTTCCATCCGCCGTCCCGTGCTGGCCACGGTGATGAGTTTAGGGTTGGTGCTGATTGGCCTGATGGCATTTGAACGCCTGCCGGTGCGGGAATACCCCAACATAGATGCCCCTGTGGTTTCCGTGCGCAGTGTCTATAAAGGAGCCAGCGCGGCAGTCATCGAAAGCCAAGTGACCCGTCCCTTGGAAGACTCGCTTTCCGGCATAGAAGGCGTGAAGACGCTGAAGTCGGTAAGCCGGGAGGAGGTCAGCCAGATCACCATCGAGTTCAATATCAACCGTGACCCGGATGGGGCCGCCGCCGACGTGCGCGACCGGGTTTCCAGGGTGCGGGCCTTGTTGCCGGAGGAGATGGACGAGCCGGTGATCAGTAAGATCGAGGCGGACGCTTCGCCAATTGTGTGGTTGGCGTTTTTCAGCGACCGCCACACGCCGCTGGAAATTTCTGACATTGCCCACCGGTTTGTGCGGGACCGGCTACAATCTTTGCCGGGTGTCGCCAGTGTGATTGTCGGTGGCGAGCGCCGTTATGCGATGCGCCTATGGTTGGACCGAAACCGGTTGGCATCGCGACGAGTGACCGTCAAGGATGTGGAGGATGCTTTAAAGCGACAGAATGTAGAGATTCCCGGTGGGCGCATCGAGAGTTCCATGCGTGAATTCACCGTGCTTAGCGAGACCGATTTGCGCACCCCCGATCAGTTCAACGCCTTAATCATCCGTGAGCAAAACGGTTATCCGATACGCTTGTCCGATGTCGGGCGTGCTGAGATTGGCTCACAGGACGACCGCAATATCGTGCGCGTCAATGGCGACTCGGCGGTCGGCTTAGGCATCGTAAAGCAATCCACGGCCAATACCTTGGAAGTCGCCTTGGCAGTGCGCCATGAATTGCCAAAAATCAACGCTAGCTTGCCGCAGGGTCTAAAACTCAAGGTCGCCTTTGATTCTGCCCTGTTCATAGAGGAATCCATCAACGGGGTTTATCATACTTTGCTGGAGTCCCTGGCACTAGTGTTAGTTGTAGTCTGGTTCTTTTTGCGTTCGCTCCGCGCCACGTTGATTCCCTTTGTGACGATCCCGGTTTCCTTGATCGGGGCTTTCATATTCATTAATGCCCTCGGGTTTTCCGTCAACATACTAACCTTGCTGGCACTAGTGCTAGCCATCGGGCTGGTGGTGGATGATGCCATTGTGATGTTGGAAAACATCCATCGGCGCATTGAAGATGGCATGAAGCCGATGGAGGCGGCCTTTGCGGGTAGCAGGGAAATTGCCTTCGCAGTGGTGGCGATGACCTTGACCCTTGCGGCTGTTTTCGCTCCGCTGGCGTTTATGAGCGGCAATACCGGGAGGTTGTTTTCCGAGTTCGCATTGGCGGTGTCTTGTGCGGTGCTGGTATCGGGTTTCGTTGCCTTGACGTTGACGCCGATGATGTGTTCGCGGTTGTTGCAGGGCAAAGCTCACGGGAAAGGACAAGGTAAGACCGACTCGGTTTCCAAAACCGAGTCGGTCTATAGTGTTTCCTTAAGCGGGGGGCAAGAAGGGGGGGCTTGGGACAGGTTCATCGGTTTCTACCGATTGATGTTGCTGGCTTGTTTGCGCTGGCGCTGGCTGGTGGTGCTGGGCTTAGCCTTGGTTGCCGGTGCTGCTTGGTGGCTGTTTCAAAGCCTGCCCGCCGAGCTTTCTCCGGTGGAGGACCGGGGTGCCATTTTCGCCGTGGTTTCCGCACCGGAAGGCGCGACCATTGACTACACCGACGCTTACGCCCGCCAGATCGAATCGTTCCTTGCTCCCATACCGGAAATTGAAACCTATTTTGTCGTCGTCGCCCCCGGTTTGGAACCGCCTAATCCGGTCAATTCGGCAATTGCCTTTGTCAGCTTGAAACCGTGGGGGGAGCGGCAACGCACCCAGCAACAGGTCGCCATGGCGCTAATGCCCAAGTTCCTTGGGCTTCCCGGCGTGATGGCATTTCCGCTAAACCCACCCTCGTTGGGACAAAGTTTTCGCAACCCCCCTGTGCAGTTTGTGATTCAGGGACCTAGCTATGAAGAATTAGATCAGGCCATGGGCGGTTTTATGGCGAAGGCCGCACAGTTTCCCGGCTTAGTGAACCTAGACACCGATCTCAAACTCAACAAGCCGCAACTCAGCCTGGATGTGAATCGGGAAAAAGCCGCTGTCATTGGCGTGGAGGTGGATGACATTGGCAAGGCTTTGCAAACGCTGCTAGGGGGGCGGCAGGTGACGCGATTCAAACAGGCTGGCGAGCAATATGATGTGATCCTCAAATTGGGCGATGAAGCCCGCGCCACGCCGGAGGACATGAATACGATTTACCTGCGGAGCCGGGATGGCAAGCTAACACCGTTGGGCAATTTGGTCTCTATCCGGGAAAACGCGGCGGCAAAGGAGTTGAATCATTTCAACCGTCTACGGGCGGTGGTGGTTAGTGGCAATATTGCACCAGGTTATACCTTGGGGCAGGCTCTGGATTATCTGGCCAAGACGGCTAAAGAGGTATTGCCGGCTTCATTCCAGACCGAATTGGACGGGCAATCGCGGGAATTCATGGAATCCAGCAAGACGCTTTATTTGACGTTTGGCTTCGCACTGGTTTTCATTTATTTGGTGTTGGCGGCGCAGTTCGAGAGTTTCCGCGACCCGCTGATGATTATGTTGACGGTGCCCCTGGCAATCACCGGGGCCTTGTTATCACTCAATTTGACCGGCGGCACACTGAATGTCTACAGTCAGATAGGCATGGTCATGCTGATCGGTTTGATAACTAAGAATGGCATCCTAATTGTCGAATTTGCCAACCAGTTGCAGGAGCAGGGGAGGTCGGTTGCTGATGCAGTCGTTGAATCGGCCATGCTGCGCTTGCGGCCAATTTTGATGACCAGCCTGACGATGATCCTCGGTGCCGTTCCGTTAGCCTTGGCTACCGGGGCAGGGGCGGAAAGCCGTCAACAGATCGGTTGGGTGATCGTCGGGGGCTTGGCGATAGGGACGGTGTTCACGGTGTTTGTGATACCGACGATTTATACCATCATGGCAAAAAACCGGGCGGCAAATCCCCCTAACTAGAATAAATTGTCAATTTTCAACAAGATGCCGATAATCAAAGTAGATTGCAACAACCCGACTGCCACAACCCAGCGCACCAAGTCCGTCTTGGTTTCCGCCAAGTCCTTCTTCAATTCGGCGCGCAACAGGTCGATTTTAAAATTGAACTCATGATTCAATACAGTCTCGGTCTGCTGCAAATCCCGCTTGAGTGCCAAATCATCCAAGTGGTATTCGTGTTCTGCCCCGGCCAGCACAGCGATGGCGGTTTCCTGCTGCAACTCCGCCAAGGCTTGCGCTTGGTGTTCGTCGAACCCCGCATCAATTAGGCGTTTATGAAGTTTTAACGTATCCAGGATGATGGATGCCATCTTACGGCCTTAGAAATTTATATCACTATAATCAGTGATTAGAGTGAGATTGTTCGGTCAAAACACTGTTACGTCGATTACAGTTACATGGAGGCAACACGATAATTTTTAATGCTTATCTCAAATTTCATTTCTATCTTAAATCCCGTGAATAAATATCAAAAAAACTCTGCGAAAGTCTAAAGTTTATTATAACGTATAATAGACGTTATCGGAAACCATCCGTTGATGCAGCAGCGACGAGAGCACTCATTAGGTTTCCGATAAAGTCTAATGTGTAATGAGTAGGATAACAGACCCCTTCTTGCGTTTCTAGGAATAACATCGCCCCGGCGATGTCATTCCTAGTCACCAAACAACAGGCTGAAAATCCTTGTCATTGCGTATCGTCACCGTGTCGCCGCTTTGCGCCAACACAAACAAACCCTGCCGGTAGGCAAAGCGGGCGGTTTCCTCAGCCACGACCATCCCCGCGACCGCGCCCATCACATGGAAGTTGGCATATTGCGGAAACAATTTCTTGAAGCGTTCCAAGCGCAGCATATGCTCCTTGACATCATCCACTTTCAGTTCGCTTTTCACCTCGACTAGCACCACATCGACGCTGTTGACCACCAGCAGGTCGATTTCCATCGCATCACCGTCACGCTCGGCGTATGCGCCGCGAAACACCTGGTGAACGGCGATGCCCCGTTGTTGGAACAGGCGCACGACGGCAGGGCGCACCATTTCCTCAACAAACTCGCCTAGGCGGTTGCCCAGCCGCCCGATGGCCTTCGTCACTTCTTTCAACTTGCGGTCGGTTTCCTTCATTTGCAGGTCGGTTTCCTGCATTCTACGGTCGGTTTCCTGCATTCTACGGTCGGTTTCCTTCATTTGCAGGTCGGTTTTCTGCATTCTACGGTCGGTTTCCTCGGAACTCAGTGCGAGTTTGCGTAGGATTTCCCAGACTTCTTCTTTTGCGGTGGACATGACAGCGATTCCTGTTGACGAGGGTGGACCAATATTCTACACCCTCCCAATTGACTGATTCTGATCGTTTCGAGTAAAGGGGCAAACGACGCGCTGACCTTGAAGCTTATAGTATTTCCTGATCAGGAAGATGTTTCAGCCAAACCCAAAAAGTCGTCGTTCCGGCATGGGTCGCCGGAACCTAGTCTCCATGGACGGAGTGGTTTGGGGCATCCCTGCAATCTGGATTCCGGCGATCCATGCCGGAATGACGGAATAGCTGAAGCATCTTCCTAATCAATAGCGTTTTATTGCGCCAAAATCAACTTCTTTATGAAGCCATACAAATTAGGGAATTTGCGATATATAATAGTCTTCGGAATGGCAAAGACGTTCCAAAACCTGCTAAAAAGAAACCATTTCACTAATCGGCTTCTTGATTTCAGACCGCTTCGTTTTACTAAGACACCCAAGCCACACTCATCTGTAAAACGGAACAGGAAGTAGTCATTTCCTCGTTCATCTAGAAAGTCTTCAATGGCCCTCAATACCCCATTCTTTGGTCCGCCCTCATGTTCTGCATTGCATAGTCCTCGGCCCCTGCCATGTGTGGGAGAAAGCGTGGATTGTCCATATATCATTCCATTGGTGGAGAAAGGATGACGATATTCTTTCGGTATTGAGTCAGGTTGGTAGTACATATCCCTTTTCGCATAGGGCCAACCTACGTCGTGAAAGAATATTGTTCCTCCGTCAGTTAGAAGATTCCTTTCATGAATAGTCGTTAACTCATGGTAAACCGTATACCAATTATGGTCTCCATCAATGAGAAAACAATCGAATTCTTTAGCCATAGTTGGCAAAATTTCAAGGCTCAGACCATTGTAAACTGTAATATTATTTTTATGTTTGTATTTTTGGACCAAATCAACATCAAAGCATGGATCAATGATTGAGATGTGAATATTGGATAAACCGCAGATTTTGTCGGTGGCTTTTCCGTCACTTGCACCTATTTCACAGATGGATTTGTAGCCAAAATCTTGTATATAAGGTTCAATAACCTTCGATGCCCAGTATTTCATAACTATGATGACGTGAATAATTTAATGAACCATAACCTTGGCGGAATGACGGGCATTCGCCCCGCTTTGGGATAAGCCTAAAGAACAAACGATTAGGATAAGCGTCGTTTCGCCTGCTTCTGTCGAATTTGCCAGCCGATTAGCGGGATGCCAACCAACATCATTACCCATTCTTCGGGTTCGGGGAGTGCTGCAACCTGGACACCTGCCAATAAGGAAAAAGGCGGCACCCCCGTTGGTGTGCCCACCGCTAAAAAGCTGAGGGTTTCGCTGCTGCTGGTCGCTTGGTAGATAAACGACTCTTGCGACCGCCCGGTGAAACCATGACTGACGTTTGACAGAACGGGTGTCGATTGGGTCTGGCTTCCCAAGCTGACAACCTACTGCTCGGTGGTGGGTCCGTTGAAGCTGTACTGTTGTGCTCCTGCATAATAGAAACTGACAGTGTAACTATTGCCAGGGGTCATGCCATTGATGGTCTGAGTGATTGCACCAACTTGGTAAGCGCCATCGGCGGCGACATAGTTGCCGCCGACAGGGCTGCTGGCGGGCAAGCCATTGGCAGACCCGTTGCCCGGACCCCAAAGTTGCAGATTGCCGAATTGACCAGGCGAACCGGTTGTGTCAGCGGTCCCGGAAGCGAATATGAAGTTGAAGCCAGTCGTCGTCCAACCTGTTGCATTCGTGTTGTAGCCCATTTGACCAGGGCCGTTAGTTAGCGATGCGAAGCTTCCGTTGGTTACTAAGTCCACCGCTTGCACTGACAAGCTCACTGTCGGAAAGGCAATCGCTGTGAAACCAGCAACTATGAGTTTGTTTATGTTCATATTTTCAACCTTATCAGTAGTGCCATCGAAAACTTAGTATCGGACTATTCAAGTTTGTTTGCTCCTAGCAGGGCAATTCAATCAGTCGCCTAGCTGTATGTCAATGGTTATTTTGAAAATAAAAACCACCGTATAACTGAAGCTGTAGGCCATGTGGGCAACCGATCTAACATTGCCCGACTAAGTTGCAAACGGACCGGCAATAGCAATTCTCAGTTTGGCAAAGATTAATAAGGGCGGGTTTGGAACCCGCCCCTACGCCAAGGAATTTAATTGTGAATTATCAATCCATTATAAATTGGATACGGAATGCTGATTCGTAGGGGCGGGTTCCAAACCCGCCCGGTTTTGTTCAAAATGAGAATTGCTGGACCGGCAAGGTCTTGAAATTGTTGGGTCAATGTTTTACCCCCTTTAGCCCGTATTCCTCATCCCTGCCGCTATGGCGTTAATCGTGCGCAATAGCACGATTGTCCAGGGATTGTCCTCGCCCGGGGTTTCTGGATATTCGCGTAGTCGGCGCAAAAGGCTAATTTGCAGGTGGTTTAAAGGGTCAAGAAAGGTGTTTCGGCGGGCAAGCGAAACTGCCAGCATGGGGTCTTCCTGCAACAAATTATTTAATCCGGCGATATCCAAGACTTGAGTGCAAGTTCTGTTGTATTCCGTTTGTATCATGCTATAAATGCGTCCGCCCACCTCGGTGTCTAGGCATAGGCTGGCATATCCCTTGGCTATTTTCATCTCCGACTTGGATAATGACATCTGGGTTTTTCCCAATAGCGAACGCCAGAAAGGCCAATCCCGGTAAAGGGTGCGCAATTTTTCTAGGTTTTGTGGTTCCTTGTCCCGGAATTCTTCCAATGCCGCGCCTATGCCATACCACGCCGGCAAAGTCTGGCGCGATTGCGCCCAGGCGAACACCCAGGCAATGGCCCTGACTGAGTACTTGGACCGGTCGCCCTTTTTCCGGTACGAAGGGCGGGAACCGATATTCATCAAACCGATTTCGTTGACTGGTGTCGCCTCGTAAAAATAGTCTAGAAAACCTGGCTCGCGTTCGGTGAATTGGCGGAAATAGTCTTCCCCCTGCTTGGCGATGGAGGCCATGAGCTTGCCGTATTCTTCGGCTTCGGGTTGCGTAGCGCGGACTAAGTTGACACTGGCTTTCATCAGCCCAGTGACACCCATGGTCAATTCGTAGACGGCGGTTTCACGAATGTTGTACTTGTAGAAGATGGTTTCGCCTTGTTCGGTGAATTTGATTTGTCCTCGCACCGTGCCGGGCGGTTGTGCCAATATAGCCTCATGGGTGGGTCCGCCGCCGCGTCCGACGGTACCCCCGCGACCATGGAATATCCTACAGGCTATGCCCCGTGCCTCGGTGATGTTGATGATTTTCTTTTGCGCCTCGTAGAGGTTCCAGGTACTGGCCAAGATGCCGCCGTCTTTGCAGGAGTCGGAATAGCCGAGCATGATTTCTTGGCCTTCCCCCGTGGCTCTCAAGCATTCCTTATAGAGTGGGTTGTCCAGCAAGGTGGTCAGTACCGACTCGATATGCTCCATGTCGCGTATGGTTTCAAACAAAGGACTGACACCGATATGGCAGTAGGCGCGTCCGGCAATGCGCCCGACAAGCCCGTGTTGCGCTCCTAGGAACAACACCTCCATCACGTTGCTGGCACTGTGGGTCATGGAGATGACGTAACGGCCAAAACATTCTGGCCCGAGTTCGCGGCGCATCTGCGCCATGACTTTAAACACTCGCAAAATCTCTTCGGTCGATTTATCAAGGCTTCTCAGGTCATATTCCAGTGCATTGGGATTGGCGATGCCATCCGCGAGCAGATCCATGCGCTGGTCTTCCGTAAGGGTGTGGTAGTCAATATTCAATGCAACTTTGAATATCTCGGCCACTGCCTCGGAATGCCGGGTGGATTCTTGGCGTATGTCTAACTGCATCAGATGGAATCCAAAGGTTTCCACCAAGCGGATGGTGTCTTGCAACCCACTGGCGGCTATGGCGGCATCGCCGTGTCCGATCAGGGAGTCACGGATAATCTGCAACTCCTTCAAGAAGGTCTTGGCGTTGGGAAAGCAATCCTCCACATTGGTGGCAGGCTCCGCATTGATTTGCGAAATGACCGCAGCCAAGTTGCGTTGGATTCGGTAACGCATAAAGGCTACTTTGCGGCGGTAAGGTTCGTTTGAGAACAGGTTGCGCAGGTGTGGGAAGGCATGGTCAGCCAACTGATTGTCCTCGGTCAAGCCGCGCAGAAATTGCTCCGACGGGTTGCAGAAGCGCCCGGAAAGGCAAAGTTCATCGTCCAATGCATCAAGGCGGCGTACATATTCCTCCAGCACAACCCTTGATTGCATGCGCAGGGCGAGGACTGTCGTTTCCGCTTTTACATTAGGGTTGCCATCGCGGTCGCCACCGATCCATGACCCAAAGCGGAGAAAGCCCGGAACGATTATTTCCCGCAAGGCTTCTTCTCCAAAAACATCGCGTATTGCCAGGCTCAAGTTACGGTAAACCTCTGTCACCGCCAGGAAGAGGGAATTAGGGAAGTAAAAAAGGCCATTGCCAATTTCATCGCTGACTTCCAATTTGCGTCCGCGCAACTCGTCGGTTTTCCACAGGATTTGAATCTGGGTCTGCAAGTTTTCCAAGGTTTGGGCGCGAAAGTATCCCTGTGAACGCGGATCGTCCAGTTGTTCTATATTGACAAAGATTTTGCGCAGTGCCTCGATAATGGTTCGGCGCTTTGCCTCGGTGGGGTGGGCAGTAAGCACTGGCTGGTAATACAAATGGTCGAGTAAGGTTTGTAAATCTTCCGGCCCCATGCCCTTTTCGCGGAAGAGCATTAAAGTGTCGCGAAATGAACCTTTCCAAAAATGGCCGCCTTTTTGGGCCTGTTCGCGGCGGCGCTTCAGTTGGAAAGCTTCCTCCGCACTATTTGCCAAGTTGAAGTAAAGCTGGCAAGCGCGTACCAACTGCCCGACAGTTTCCGGGGGTAGGGTATTTATGGTTTCCATCAATTGTATGCGCAAGTCTCCATCATCCTTCTCTCGCAAGCGGGCAAACCCCAGTCTTAATTCTTGCAAGGTTTGAAAAGTTTCGGGATCGGCTTGTGCTTTAAGCACTTTCGCCAACAACACACTTAACAGCCTTATCCGTTTGCGTAGTTCGCGGTCAAAAAAACGGGGCAGTGGCGGGGCAACCGATGGCGAGGTTTCTGTTTTGGCTGAAGCGGATGGCAACAGGCTTGGTAGAGACGGGGATAGCGGCGTATTCATCTTGTTTTCCTGCTTCAGGGGAGAGGGTAATATGATGATTATGCAGCCATAATAATTACAAGGGAACGGTTTTTATTGCTTATGGCAGGGTGAATGCAGAATTTCTTGCTTGCGTTAGACCGACTCGGATTTTAAAACCAAGTCGGTCTGAGTGGATTGATTATGGATCAACCGCCATTCTGGCCTTCCAACGCCTGCCAGCCGCCGCCCAGTGCCTTGTATAAAGCCACCAGTTGTTGCGATTGTTTGGTTTGGCTGTCCACCAGTTCCCGTTGAGTCACCAGCAGGGCGCGCTCGGCTGTCAAGACGTCTAGGTAGGCGGACAACCCCTTGCGCCAGCGCTCGGTGGAAAGGTTTAAGGAAAGTTGTTGGGCTTCCACTGCCTGCCGCAAGGCGGCAATGCGCTGGCTTTCCTGGGCGTGGGCGACCAAGGCATCCTCCACTTCCTTGTAGGCTTTCAGCACAGTGGATTGATAGTTGAGGAAGGCTTGTTCATTTAGGGCTTCCTTGGCGCGGATATTGGCCTGAATTCGCCCCCAGTTCAAAATTGGCATGGTGATGGTGGAGGCTGCGGACCAGGATTTGCCTACGGGTGTTAAGGCCGTGAGGTTCGTGTTCTGCAATCCCAAGAAAGCGGTCAGGCTGATTTTGGGGTAAAGTTCTGCCGTGGCGACCCCAACATCGGCATTGGACTGTGACAATTTGCGTTCGGCTTTGCGGATATCGGGCCGTCGGTGTAGCAACTCGGTTGGTAGGCCGGCCAAACCAGGGTCAGTGCTGACGGGCAAAGGGGCTTCCGGTTCCAGGCGTTTTACCAAGGTGCCGGGTGGGTGGCCGAGCAAGATGCTTAATGCATGGATGGCTTGTTTCACGGCGATTTCGTATACAGGCGCTTGGGAGCGGGTTTCAGCCGTCAGTCCTTCGCTTTGCGCCACTTCCAATTCCGATGTCAGGCCCGCCTGTCGCCGTATCTTGGTGAGTTGGAGGGTTTCTTCCTGGCTTTGCAGGTTGTCCCGTGTCACCCGTAGCATTTGTTGGTTGGAGCGCAGATCAATGTAAGTGCGGGCTACATCGCCGAGCAAGGTCACTAGCATGTCACGGCGATTTTCTTCCTCCGACTCTAGGTTGGCATCGGCGGACTCCACGGCCCGGCGCACTCCGCCGAAAAAATCCAATTCCCAAGATGCGTCAAAGCCGTTTTGGAATATGTTGTAGGTTTGGTTGCTCGTGCCGGGGGCAGCACCGCCGCCTGCGCCAGTGCTTTGATTGGCGACATTGATATTGTTGCCACGGCGCAGCAAGCTGTTACGGGCATTGATGTTGGGTAACCCTGTGGCGATGGTACCCCAGTAATTGGCACGGGCCTCGCGAATGCGGGTTTGGGCTATTTTCAAATCCAGATTGGAAAGAAGGGCTTCGTTGATCAGATGGTTCAATACCGGGTCGCTGAAGGTTTTCCACCAATCGTTAAGATGCAGGGAGTTCTCATTGACCAGAGAAGCTTCCGTCCACTTTGCCGGAGTTTCGACTTTAGGCGGGACATAGTCCGGGCCGACGGCACAACCGGCAAGGAGCAGGGCCATGCCGCCCATGAAGAAAAAATGGCGGCTTAGGCGATTTCCGAAAATGGCAACCCCCCTTTGCAAAAGGGGGGTTGCCATGAAAGAATGGTGGGAGCGGTTTTTAACCGCGACCCAGGCCGAGAAGTCGCGGTTAAAAACCGCTCCCACGGCTGTAGAATTTTTCATGGATCGGGGTGTCGATGCCACCGACATGATCGTTGGGGGGATTGCTGTAACGCTCATGAGTTAGGCTATTTTTGGTCTGGTTGATGCATAGGCGGCTGCGCAGAGTCCGCGTCCGGGGCTTCAATGAAGACATCCATCTGCTGGCCCACATAGGCAGGTAGGGTGGCGCGGTTAAAGCTGTAGAGGGCTTGCAGCACACGTGTATCGACCCGTTCGGTACTGTCTCCGGTTAGGGATCTCTTCGGAATCACATAAGGCTCGACCCATACCAATTTCAAATCTGTCTTGAACTGCCGGTTGCCGCGCAAATAGGCCACCGCATTGCCTTCTTTGCGGAAGCGCCAAGCGTCGTTTTCGTCGATATCGACACGGATATGCAATTGGTCCAGATTGCCAAGGACCATAAGCGCTGAGGTGCCTACCCCGGCCGGTGCGAATTCTCCTGGGCGTATGTTGACCTGCAATACCTTCCCGGCGACCGGAGCCCGCACGACCAGCCGATCAAGGGTGGTCTGCGTGGAGGCGAGTTCCGCCTCGGTTTGCAGGACTTGCGCACGGGCGCTTTCCAGCCTGGCTTTGGCAAGCAAGTGGGCATTGCGCCTGCGGTCCAAGTCTTCCGTGCTAATCGCGCGCCTATCCGTCACTGCCTCAATAAGTTCAAGCAGGGTTTTAGTGTCAATGGCAGACGCTTCCGCCTCGCCCACCGCCGCTTTGGATCGGGCCAGATTAGCCTTGCGTACACCCAATTCAGCCAAGGCTTCACGGTCGTCGATGCGAAATAGAATGTCTCCGGCCTTTACCATGTCGCCGACTTTGACTGCCACTTGCAGCACGATACCCCCCAACGGTGTCCCGATGGAGATGTTCTGGCTCTTCGCCTCGACGATGCCGGAACCGGCTATGAAGGTAGGGAAGGGCGAGTTCGCCGGTTCGGCGACTGGTTGGGCGACAGGCACCGGTTGATTGCCGTTGACCACGGTGTAAACGCCGAAGGCGAACCCTCCGGCGGCTAGTAAGGGTAAGGTGTATTTAGGTAGCATGGTCGCCTCTTCAAACGGGTCTGGGAAGATTGATAATCATAAGCGTGGACTTATTTAACGGCTAAATTGTGGGAGCGGTTTTTAACCGCGACGAACGCCGATAGTGTCGCGGTTAAAAACCGCTTCCACGGCACTACAGGTCTTCCGCCGAATCCACCACCTTTTCGATATGCCCGTCGTCCATTTGAGCGATGCGGTCGGCGAAGGAGAAAATTCGTGCGTCATGGGTGACAATGACCAAGGCCCGATCACGGTGCAAGGCCACCTGTCTCAAAAGTTCCATGACATTGTGACCCGTTTCATGGTCAAGGGCGCTGGTGGGCTCGTCGCAGACTATGAGTCTGGGATCGTGGACTAGGGCGCGGGCGATGGCCACACGTTGCTGTTGTCCGCCGGAAAGCTGGGATGGCAGGGATTTGCCGCGTGTGCCAAGGCCCACTTGCTCCAATACGTTGGCTGCTTGCCGTTCTGCGGTTTGGCGCTTAACCCCGTTGATGATTAGAGGAATAGAAACATTTTCGACGGCGTTCAAGCTCGGCAGCAGGTTGAAGGCTTGAAATACAAAGCCAATGTTTTTGGCGCGGAATTTCAATTTTTCGCTACTGCGCATGTGTAAAAGGTCCTTTCCGAATACTTCGCATGAACCGGAGTCTTGATCGAGAATGCCGGCTATCACTGAGATTAGCGTGGTCTTGCCGCAACCAGAAGGCCCAACAAGCATCATCAATTCGCCCATGCAAATTTCAAGGTCGATGCCGCCCAAGGCAACAACCTTGTCCCCGCCAGTGTCGTAAACCTTGACTACATTTTTGCAACTCACGGCCGCTTTGGCTAGTCCGTCCAATGGCTTAACCCTTGAAAACGATGGCTGGTTCTAGTTTGATGACTTTGCGGATACTAATGATTGCCGCGAAGATGCAGATCAAAGTCACCCCCGCCCCGCCGAAGGCAAGCAATTGCCAGGGAAATTTGAAGGCCAAGATGGTGTTCCGTGTTGCATAGCCAAATAACGCCGTCAACCCGACGCCCAAACCATAGCCGATTGATCCAACTAATATGGCTTGCAAGAGAATCATTCGCAGCAGGGTCCAGTTACTGGCCCCCATTGCTTTCAACACGCCAAATTGGCGGAGGTTTTCCAACGTAAAGTTGTAAAACGTCTGTCCGGCAATGGCAGCACCGACGATGAAACCCAATGCCACGGACGTGCCGAAAGTTATGGGAATGCCGGTGTTTTTCATGAAGTAATTCCAAGTCAGATCGATGAATTCTTTGCGCGAATAAGCGGCCAGTCCGGTGGCTTTGCGGATACGCCGGGTCAATGTGGGAATATCCTCTCCAGGCATAGCCTTGACTAGTACGAAGGACAACATCTTGCGTTCCCTAGGCGCATAACGGACGGCGCGGGAGTAGGTGGTGTAAATCACCGGTTGAGACTGGAAAGTCTTAGTTGTCTTGGCGATGCCCACCACAATGGCACGGTTGTCGTTCAATTCCAGCGTGTCGCCGATTTTTAATGGGGTGGGCTTGCCGCCAGGAACCATTGGCGGCTTGGCAAGCTTGTCCGTCGCCCCGTCGATGTCCACGATGACTCCGTCACTGCGTCGCAGGTCTTTAAGTTTTCCCACCAGCATCACGGGCGGGCCACCGATCAGGGTGGCATCGTCCAGACCGATGACATTACAGGTCTGAAAAGTTCCATTCTCCAGCCGTGCTTTGAGCAAACCTTTATAAAGGGGCATGGCCCATTTCACCCCCGCCACACCCCTGACTCGGTAAAGCTTGGTGTCCTGCAAGGGTTTGATGTCATCGACAAATTGAACCTTAGGGTCCATCACCCAAATGTCTGGTAGCCCAAGATCGGAAATAAAGCTAAAAGTGCGCATCATCAGACCTACGAATATCGCGGGCTGCTGAGTCATGATTAGCGAGGCGAAGGTCAACCCCATGATGATGCCCAAATATTTGCCACGGTCTCCCATGAGCATTTTCAATGCGATATGGTTCATGCTTGGCTTCCCTCTTGGTTAAACTGCCTGAGCGCGGCCAAGGAAAAACTGGCAATATGTTCCGAAGTGCGATTGATTTCTTCCGGGGTGGCGATGACCTCGGGGCAAACGCGGTCAATGACGGAACGTGAATGCATGTACATTAGGCACTGCCCGAGAATGCTTAAAATGCAGCGGTAAATATCCTTATCACTCCAGCCAGACCCCAGCAAAGCAGGAAGAACCTCTTTCAGCATGGCGAATTGGGGGGCGATGGCAGTGGCTATGATTCCATCCAACGCGCTGGTGGGGTCGGTAATCTCACGGGCGATCAATTTGCTATGATGGCCTAGCGACGTATCATCCAAGAGCTTATAAAGGAATTGTTGAATGAAGGCCGTAAGGCATTGTTCAGCCGATAAATTCGAATTTAATACATCGCCTAGCGGGTAACGTTGGTCGGCTTGGGCGAAGGCGAAGTGTAGGGACTCCGCATAGAGCTTCTCTTTCCCGCCGAAGTAATAATTCACCGAAGCTGGGTTGACTTCGGCCTTGGCGCAAATATCCCGCACCGTTGCATCACGAAAGCCATGTTCGGCGAAGATTTCCACCGCCGCCATTAGCAGCCTATCGCGGCTTGGGTCATTGCAAGAGGGGGCTGACATTTAAAACGCCTATATTAAACAAATGTTAGAAACAATTGTATTAAACGGTTGTTTAAAAATCAATGCCGATTTTTTTTGAACCTCGTCGTAGGATGCGCCGTGGAACGAGGCGCATCGTTCGTGTTTTCGGCTGTCGCGGTTGATGGACACCCCGTAGAATGTGCCGAGGAACGAGGCACATCGTTCGCGTTTCCGGTCATCACGATTGATGGACCTCGCAAGCTCAACCCATCCACGCCCTAAAAGTCATTCGCCGCCACAAATATCAAACTTCCCATCACATCCCCAATCGAGCGGGTAAATGCCATGCTCGACAAACCGAATAAAGCTTGAGTAAGGCCAATCGGCAACCCGATGTACACAGACATGTAGGGCGGATACAGGGATGTGATCCGCCGAATGCTGACGACCGATCCATAACATTCGGCGGAACCCGTCCATGGTTCCGCCCTACGGACCTGCCGTTGCACAAAATGTTACGGAAGGGATTACAAATCCCGTCCGGCGGAGATGTGATCCGCCGAATGCTGACGACCAGTCCATAGCATTCGGCTGAACCCGTCCATGGTTCCGCCCTACGGACCTTGACAACATTAACAGTATCTACGGCCCAATCCATGTAGATACCGTCATGCGGCCGCTTTTGCAAGCTTAAATTTCGGGTCGAACGGCTTGCCGGATTTAAGGATGGCAAAGGCGATGTGGACCATCTTGCGCATGGCGGCGCAGGCGACGGCCATGCCGTTTTTGCCGCTGGCAACAAGACGTTCGCAAAAGGCGCGGATGGCTGGGTTATATTGCCAAGCGTTAAGGATAGGCATGTAAAGGGCCTTGCGCAGGCCAGGGTCGCCGGTTTTAGAAAGGGTGGTCCTTGCCTTTCCACTTCCGGACTCTTGCAGCTTCGGGGCGAGGCCAGCAAAGGCGGCGGCTTGTTTGGCATTGGTGAACCCGTTATGCGAGCTTAGCAACGTCAGCAACCAGGCCGAGGTGGCCGGGCCGATGCCGGGGATCGACTCAAGCAAGTCCCTCCGCCGTTTCAGGTCCAAGGGCGCAATAAGCGGTTTGCCTCGCATTGCGCCGAATGTTTAAAAGCCAAGAGCAAAAGCCACCTTTTCTAGTTCGCCGCCCAACCCGGCGCTCAAGGGGACGCGGGGTTATGCTTTGGCCTGTTTCCCCTAGTTTAGTCCGCCCGCGCCCCTTAGCTCGGGCGTTGGGCGGCTTGTTGGGCAAAAAAAATCAATAAGGAGAAACGATATGACTGTTATAAGATATTTAAACAGTGACAATGCTGACTTAAATGCAAATGCGATCATTGATATAATAAAGGATAAAAATACAAAAAAAATTGTATTTTTTGCCACTTATACTAATAGAGGGCACCAGCCTGATTCAGTTTTACCACTAATGGCGGCTATTGCAGAATACGAAATCCCTAGCATTGAGTTGATACATATAGTGTTTGATGGCAAATTTCTCACAGCAGTGTGTAAGCCTCGTTATTCGGAGGTAAAGAGTGTACTTGACCAAGCCGAATCAAGCGGGAAAGCATATTTTTCGAATGAGAGGGTGTTGTTTACGTCTGAGTTTGAAGCGGAGAATGCTGCATCTACCCTTTCATCCATGTCAAAAATTGAGGAATTGAACCAATCAACTCGCAAGAAATATTTTTCGTTATTATGTAATGTTTCAGAGGCCGACTATCCATAATAGGCATATTAGACCTTTGCTCTGCCAACATGCTACTTATTTTCAAGTTATTCTCTTGTGCGGACTGACATTAAAATGAGATTAATAATAGATAACCTTCCACTTATAGTTGTACTGCTTCTTTTTTTATTTCTTTTTATAGCTCTATTTGTACCGAGATATAATGATTATTTTAATCTCAATAAACAAATGGTAAAGTTACGAGAAAATGGATTTTTAGCTGATTATATTATTGAGAGCAATAAGGTAAACATTGTTTTTAACGATGCGTTTCATGAAATTGCATTTGTATTTCCAAATAAAATTAAGTTTTACAGTTATAATGATATTATAACCTATCGTTGGCATTGGGTTGAAAGTAATGGAATGAAATTAGATAATTACATTCATTTTCAGTTGCGCGATAAAAACCGACCAATAATTAAAATTTTATTGTTTAACGCCAATTATGCGGAATATTGGATGGCAAAGCTTGATGCAATATTCAGTTGAAACTTCCAAATACAAATTCTCCTGTTTCACTCTAAAATGAGGGCCGTAGGACCGTAGCGCCGGATGGTTAAAAGCCAAAAGCAAAGAGCAAAAGCTACTCTTTTCTAGTTTTCTAGTTCGCCGCCCAACCCACCGCTCAAGGGGACGAGGGGTTATACTTTGGCCTGTTTCCCCCTAGTCTGGTCCGCCCGCGCCCCTTAGTTCGGGCGTTTGTCATTTTTTTAGGAGAAAATTATGGCTCGTTTTACGCCACAATGGTCTAACGCTCAACGCATAACTGAAGCGATAACGCGATCAAAGGAGTTTATGCCAGATAACATAGCTCATCAAATTGATGCTTTACTCACCCCAGAAGCACTTGGGATTTTGGTTACAACATTAACTATTTGGGCAGGCTCACACTTTTATGGTGTAGGGGAAATAGTGGATGTTGGCCTCCTTTTGGTAGGTGCTTTTTTCGTAGGATGGTCGATAACAGATGTAGCAAACAATCTTTTGATATTTTCAATTAAAACAATCAATGCTCGTAACGATGAGGATCTAAATATTGCGGCTAGAGTATTTGCAGCAGCCGTTATAACCGCTGGATTGACTGCTGTAATGGCACTTCTTCTGCGAAAGAGTGCTACACAGTTACAAGTTACTCGTGGTGCGAGCGTAAGCCAGGTTATACGTCGAAGCAATCCTCCAGGTCTGGTTCAAGTAGGGCTTGACTCACAAGCAGGGAAAATTTGGCGGCAACCATCAATAACTCAAGATGCCACATTACCAGCAGGAGAAGGTGCGACAACAGCTTTCGGGGATGTTACTTATTCGACTGCGGGTTCAGCTACGGAGCAACAACTTGTCAGAGTCCATGAACTAGTACATTCGTTCCTTTCGCCTCGTCTTGGTATATTGCGGACATTTCGCGCCAGACTTGCGATGTCAGCCTATATGCGTTCGGCAATTCTCCAATACATTGAGGAGGCATTAGCAGAAAGTGTTGCCCAAATGTCAGCTTACGGTATAGTTGGTCTCATTCGAGGCATTAGGTTTCCGATTGCAAACGGATACATGACTCTTCAACAACTCGTATCGGAGGGTATCGTGATCGGAACTATTTTAGTGGGAACACAGCGATTTTCAGTAAAGGTAATTATTACCTCTCCCCCCTCGGTGCGCGTAGCAAATTGAGCGAACGTAGATAATGGATACTATAGAAAAACATATTATTGAAATTGCAAAAGCATTTGCTGCCGAAAAAGGCTGGTCATGGCTTGAGCCTATTGAAGTACGGCTAACATCAACTCCTTCCGGAGATAAAGCATGGTCTGTATTAACAAACGTATATGCTAGAGGCCGCAACATCCGTCTTTTAATACTGGATTCTGATTTGGCTGTAATTGAATTTGCATATTTGCCTAGATAATTCAAAGCGGTAAGGTGCGCTAATTCGGCAATGTAACGCGGTAAGACGCAACCGTAGGGCCAAGGGCGCAATAGCGGCTTGCCGCGTATTGCGCCGGATGTTTAAAAGCCAAGAGCGAAAAGCAAAGAGCAAAAGCCACTCTTTTCTAGTCTGCCGCCCAACAATCATGCAATTTCGTTTGCACCCCCGACGATGAAAGTTGTCCAAGCTTCGGGAGGCTTGCCCTAAGGACGAACCGGGAATGATAGTTTAAACTTCGCGCCCAACATGAGCCTG
>Ga0118677_10000689_pt1 | contig 73637 bp, 67 predicted proteins | sample AliMusrvi5mmetaG_FD_86154 | JGI IMG/M metagenome (GOLD analysis project Ga0118677, IMG submission 86154) | reverse complement strand
TCATTGGAGCAAGACCCATTGACGGTTCATCAAGAAGTAGAACTTTTGGACGAGCCATTAAGCCGCGGCCAATTGCAAGCATCTGCTGCTCTCCGCCAGACAAAGTTCCGCCGCTCTGACCCGTTCGCTCTTTGAGTCGAGGGAAGAGCGTGTAGACGCGATCTAAATCTTCCGCCATCTCGGCTCCACGATTCTTTCGGAAGTATTTACCAATTTCCAAATTCTCCAGAACGGTCATCCCCGGGAATATGCCTCGACCTTCAGGTACTTGCGAGATTCCCATTTCTACACGTTCATGCGCTGGCAGATTGGAGATGTCTTGGCCATCAAAAAAGATCGAGCCTCCAGTTACCTTACGCAAACCAGAGATCGTTTTTAAGGTGGTTGTTTTACCCGCGCCATTTGCCCCGATCAAGGTGACAATTTCGCCCTGCTCTACGACAACGCTAATGCCTTTAATGGCTTCGATCTTGCCGTAGTGGACGTGAAGATCCTTGATTTCAAGATGCATCTGCTGGTACTCCTAAATATGCCTCGATCACCTTTGGATCGTTCTGAACCTTTGACGGGATGTCATCAGCGATCTTCTCGCCAAAATCGAGCACTGAGACGCGATCTGAGATTCCCATAATGAGCGACATGTCGTGCTCGATAAGCAATACGGTGTAACCAGCATCGCGAATCTTTCGGATCGTCGCCGCTAGCTCTACCTTTTCAGCGGGGTTAAATCCTGCAGCCGGCTCATCGAGGAGCAATAACTCTGGAGAAGTTCCCAGCGCACGCGCAATCTCTAAGCGTCGTTGATCACCGTAAGGCAAATTCTTGCCAAGGCGATCTGCATGTTGCGCGATACCTATAAAGTCCAGTATCTCCATAGCTCGCTCACGATCGGCCTTCTCTTCATGGCGCGCTTTAGGTAGGCCAAAGAGCGCTCCAACCAGACCCGACTTTTTATGTACATCAGAAGCAGTAAGTACATTTTCAAGGGCTGTCATTTCACCAAAGAGTCGAACGTTTTGAAAGGTGCGGGCGATACCCAATTTTGTGATCTGGTGCCGCTTCATACCAACAATGCTCTCGCCTTTGAATTTGATATCACCGTCAGTGATTCGATAAACACCAGTAACAACATTGAACACGGTCGTCTTACCTGCTCCGTTGGGTCCAATCAACGCCGCAATCTCGCCCTTATTCACATGAAAATCAACCTTATTGAGAGCTGAGACCCCACCAAATCGCATGGTCACATTCTGCAAATCTAGAACCCGCTCAGTACTCATTTGCTTGCCCCCGAATTCAACTTCTTGGCCTGCTTGAGGGCCGCCTTGGCAGCCTTGGCAGCTTCGCGCTCCTCGAGGGACAAGTGCTCACGCTTCTTACGCGGCAAGAGCCCATCTGGTCGCAGGTTCATAGTGATGATCAGCGCTAAGCCGAAGACCAGTTGACGAGCGCTGGAGATAAAGCGGATACGTTCTGGGAAGTACGAGAGGATCGTGGCTCCCAGTACGACTCCCCAAATATTTCCCATACCGCCGAAGACGACACAGGAAAGAATTAAGACAGATACGTTGAATGTAAAGGTCTGAGGAGCAACAAGCATCTGCTGGGAGGCGAAAATAACTCCAGCCGCTCCACCTACAGCGGCGCCGATACTAAAGGACCAAATTTTGTAACGAAGTGTGGGAACGCCCATCAAAATCGCAACATCCTCGTCTTGGCGGATAGCTTCCCAAGCTCGACCTGGGCGGCGGATAGATAACCGGCGGACCATCCAGATGACAAAGAGAATCATCACAACAACTATCCAGAAGAAGTGTGCTGGATTGGCTAAATCGAATGACTGGCCCAAGATGGAAGGAGGATTTGGAACTCCAGGGATTCCATTCGGCCCCCCAATAGAGTTGGTGTTGAGAACCGCTATTCGAACAATCTCACCAAAACCAAGAGTCACGATTGCAAGGTAATCTCCGCGCAATCGAAGGGTCGGAATACCAAGTAATACCCCCGCCAACATAGCGAAGCCCATTCCCATCGGCAAAATTTCCCAGATATTTAACGTTGTCTTGGTACCGAGAATCGCGGCCGTATACGCACCGATCGCGAAGAAGGCAACGTAACCAAGATCTAGGAGCCCACTCTTTCCGACGACGATATTGAGGCCTAGCGCCATCAAAATGTACATGCCAACGGGGTAGACCAGAATCGCTTGGTAGGAAGCGATCGGCGTATTCATAATACTGGTGAATGAAAAATCACCTGCATAGGGAAGGAGAAATACTCCAAAGATCATGATTAATGCGAAAGCTACGCGTTTTGGACGGTTCCAGTCTTCCCAGAGCTGTGCGCCTTTATCTCTCAAATTTAACATGTTATCCCCTATACCCGACTCTGTTGAATGGCTTCGCCAAAGAGTCCATTTGGTCTGACAAGTAGTACCAAAACCAGTACCACGAAGACCGTGACTTCTTTCCATTGTGTACCAAGTACCGCAGAGAAGAATTCTTCAGCCAGACCGAGGGTCAGGCCTCCATAGAACGCACCACGTAAATTACCGATTCCCCCGAGTACGGCAGCGGTGAAAGCTGCGATTCCAAGATTGAATCCAACGTTAAAGACGGTAGTTTCATATACAGTTTCGTAAAGGAAAGCTGCGGCACCCGTAACCAAGCCACCGACCAAGAATGTTATAGAGATAACTCTATTCAAGTTAATTCCCATCAAGCGAGAATTTTCTTCACTCATGGATACTGCGCGGATGGCCTTACCGATTCGCGTGAGCTTTACAAAGCGGTCAACGGCAAAGAAGAAGAGGGCTCCTGAGATGATCACCAAGAATTGGTCAATGCGTAACCCAACTCCATGGATGGTAAAGATATAAAATTTGGAGAGTACCCGAGGGCTTGATTCGGGAAGCGAGTGAGTCAGCAATCGGACTCCCTCAGAGAGCACGATTGATGTTCCAATTGCAGAGATCAATGAACCGAGGCGGTTTGTGCCTCTTGAACGAAGGCGACGATAGGCGACTAATTCAACCAATACGGCGACGACACCGGAAGTTAACATTGCAGCAAGAAGGCAACAAAGAAGAACGATCAATAACTTCATACCATGACTTGGCTGCGAGTTAATATCAAATTTAAATACAGTGCGTGAGACGATTATTGTGGCAAAGGTTCCCAGCATAAAGATTTCAGAGTTGGCAAAGTTGATGAGGCGAAGTACTCCGTAAACCATCGTGTATCCAACGGAGATCAACACGTAGATAAAACCGAGGGCCAATCCATTGATTAATAGCGGAAAGAACTGAGACTGGACCACTGAAAAGTTCATGGAATCCTTCTGTTAAGCACCGGTAGGAAGACAAATCTATATACAAGTAAGAACACAGTAGTTCCTACTATAGATAAGTTGGGTGCCCCTCTTATCGAGGAACACCCAACCAACCTTTACTACTCTTTGTAGAACTCTCTTATGCCAAAATCAGGCTAAGAGTTATGCGTTTCCTAGGTAGCTAATTTCACCATTCTTGATGGTGAATGCGCCTACTGGAGCTCCGCCGCTTACATCACCATAACGTGTGAATGAGAACTTTGAACCCTTGATGCTGGTGAAAGTTTCGTTCTGTACACAGTTCTGGATAGATGAGCGTGTGTAGTGACCTTCTTTGATGCATTGAATGAAGACATTGATGGAATCGTATGTCTCAGTTACATATGCGTGGCCGCTTGGGCTTGCAACGCCTGTTGCCTTGGTGAAATCAGCAAGGACAGCAGCAGAGGCAGCAAGTTCAAATGGAACTGTAGGAGCTGTGATGAGAGTTCCTTCTGCATCTGACTTACCAGCCTGTGTGATGAAACCGCCATCGAGAGTTCCATCTCCAGAAGCATAAGTGCCCTTGAATCCAGCCAAGTCAATGGCCTTCTTGAATGCCGCAGCGCCTGCGTAGTAACCGAAGTAAACAACGACATTTGCCTTAGATGAGATCACCTTTGAAGCTGTCGATGAGTAATCCGCGGTGCCTGCTGGTACTGAGTCCTTACCAGAAATTGTGACGCCAGCCTTTACCAAAGCTGCAGCTGTTGTGTCTTTCAGTCCAACACCATATGTGCTCTGGTCATCTACGTAGAAAACCTTTGGTGCTGTAACGCCCTTAACTGCAAGGCGAGCAAGTGCAAGACCTTGGAAGGCATCCGTTGGCACAACGCGGTGGAAGAATGGGAAACCATTCGACTTTGGCTGCTTAGGATCTGTAAGTGATGGGTTAGTAGCCGATGGAGAAACAATTGTTAGGTGGCCAGACTTGTAGGCAGGGAATGAAGCCTTTGTGGCGGTGGAACAACATGATCCAACTACGCCGATTACTGCTGCATTGCCTGCAATACCGGCAGCAACAGAAGATGCTGTAGCAGCATCAGAAACATCGTCAGCCATGACCAATTTAATTTGAACAGCTGGCTTGGATTGGTTGTACTCATAGAGGGCTGTTTGGGCTCCAAGGAGCTCATCTGCACCAAGACCTGCATTTGGGCCTGTGACGGCATTTTGAAATACGAGTGTTACAGATTTAGGAGCAGCTTGAGCTGATGTTGCAACAACAGAGCCAAGTGCTAAGGCGGCTGCTGCTACTACACCAAGGGTGCGCTTAGTAGTGAGGTTCATGGTTACCTTTCATATCAATCGTTTACGCCAAAAGAGAACGTAACATCCCCATGGGAGGTTTGTGTGGGGGTACTGTACAGGCGCAAATGGTCTTGTCTCAATAAATGACCGGCTAAATCAATGGATGGTTACGCTCAAAAGCCAGATTTAGGCTTACAGTGTTGAAAGGTTATGAAATCGTTATCTAACCAGTGCGCAGTGGCGACATTAGTTCAATGGGACCGCATCGGGCGAGATGACGGCGAGCGCGACCGCCTTCATCGAGATACGCCGATCCATAGCCGTGCGTTGAATCCAAGTAAAAGATTCGGGTTCTGAGAGATTCAGGGTCTTCATCAAAATCCCTTTGGCGCGATCGATAACCTTGCGGGTCTCGAGCCTCTCTTGTAAATCGGTCACTTCTCCCCGCAGTACTTGCTGTTCGCGATGGCGACTCACGGCAATTTCAATGGCAGGCACCAGGTCGGAGATGCTAAAGGGCTTGACCACATATGCCATCGCCCCCGCATCTCGAGCACGCTCAACCAGTTCACGTTGGCTAAAGGCGGTGAGCATAAGAACTGGAGAGATTTCGATAATCTGTTCTGCCGCAGAGATTCCATCAAGTTCTGGCATTTTGACATCTAAAATTGCAATATCTGGAAGATGTTCCTTGGCGAGCGCAATCGCCTCAACGCCATTGCTGGCTTCAGCTACTACCTGATACCCCGCATCGGTGAGCATCTCCACGAGATCCAAGCGAATGATCGCCTCATCTTCGGCTACAAGAATACGTAGAGGGACGCTCTGGGACGCTCCTTTGCCTTCAAGATTTATCATGTGCCTCGAGTCGGATTTGAACCGACACTGTGCAGATTTTGAGTCTGCCCTCTCTACCGTTGGAGTACCGAGGCTCTCTCTTGGACACTATTAGATGGCCAAGAGGTTCAGAGTATAACTGGATGAAATTAGCTCCGATATGCAGGAGCGACGCCATCGATTGCATCCCCCACAATATGGACACGAAGGGCATTTGTAGAACCCGGAATACCTGGAGGTGCACCGGCGATAATCACGACCGGCTCGCCCTTGGCCACGCGGCCAGATTCGATCAGAAGTGCATCGACCTGCTTCACCATGTCATCGGTGTGACTGACGACAGCGATGAGTTGCGATTCGACTCCCCACGAGAGGGCTAACTGGTTAAAAACAGGAACTTCAGGGGTGAGGGCAAGAATGGGAATAACTGATCGCAGGCGAGAGATACGGCGAGCCGAATCCCCACTCTGTGTAAATGCCACGAGGTACTTGGCGCCCACAATTTCGCCGACCTCCTTAGCAGCCTTGGTTATCGCCCCACCTTTAGTTGCCGGATTGTGCCCAAGTGGTGCAATCTGATCGAGCATCGCCTCCTCGGTACGTGCAATGATGCGAGCCATCGTTGCGACCGCTTCGATAGCGAAGGCTCCCACGGAAGTTTCGCCGCTGAGCATCAGCGCATCGGCACCATCGAGCACCGCATTGGCGCAGTCGGTCGCTTCAGCGCGCGTTGGACTGGAATTTGTGATCATGGAATCGAGCATCTGCGTCGCAACAATGACCGGCTTAGCCGATGCACGCGCCATAGAGATGCAACGCTTTTGAACCAGCGGTACCTCCTCGATTGGCATTTCAACTCCGAGATCCCCTCGCGCAACCATAATTCCATCGAATGCGGCAACGATCTCTTCCAGATTATCTACCGCTTGTGGCTTCTCTATCTTGGCAATAACTGGGCGATGGATACCTTCTTCGTTCATAATACGATGAACATCATCAATATCTTTGGCGCTTCTCACAAAGGAGAGCGCGATAAAATCAGCCCCGGCCCGCAGCCCCCAGCGCAGATCATCCATATCCTTCTCGGAGAGCGCAGGTACTGAAACTGCGACCCCAGGAAGGTTGATACCTTTATTATTGCTAACAAATCCCGGTTGAATAACTTTGGTCACGACGTCATTGCCATTTACTTCAACAACTTCTACCGTCACTTTGCCGTCGTCAATCAAAATGCGATCTCCAGGACGGCAATCCCCCGCTAGGCCCTTATACGTGGTGCCGCATCTCTCTTTTGTGCCTTCTACTTCATCGGTAGTGATTGTAAAAATATCGCCACGGGCTAATTCATGTGGACCATCTTTGAATCGAGCAAGACGTATCTTGGGACCTTGCAGGTCAACCAGGATTGCAACTGGAACTTTTGCTGCAGATGCTGCAGCACGCACTAAGTCGAGTCGATTTTGGTGTTCATCATAACCACCGTGAGAGAGATTGAGTCGTGCCATATTCATGCCGGCAGCAATCAGCTCCGCTACCTTCTCTGGCGATTCAACCGCGGGACCCATCGTGCATACTATTTTCGCTCTGCGCATTTATCTAGCCGAAGCCTCTCTTTGGGGAACCAGGATTGGTTCCTATTAATTGTGCGTTTAATGCTCGAACCTTTATTTTATCGGTAATTGCAAAGTTAGACAGTCAAAGAACGTGATGTAGGAAGTATCGGCGCTGGTAGCCCGGTCTCCCCCAGCAAATATTCATCCACCGCTGCTGCGGCACTTCGCCCTTCGGCGATCGCCCAAACGATAAGAGATTGACCTCGGCCCGCATCACCGCAGACAAAGATTCCCTCTTCGGATGTGGCAAACTTCTCATCGCGCAGCACATTGCCGCGTTGATCGAGTTGTACCTCAAGTTGGGAAATGAGTTCAGATTTCTCTGGACCGAGGAATCCCATCGCAAGAAAGACTAGATCTGCTGGAATTTCACGTTCGGAACCTGCGACCCTTTCAAATTTTCCATTGATAAATTCGGTTTCAACGAGTTTAAGCGCCTTCACATTTCCAGCGCCATCGCCAATGAATGATTCTGTAGAAACGGCGAAGATTCTCTCGCCCGCCTCTTCGTGGGCGCTGCTGACCCGATAGATCATCGGGTACGTAGGCCATGGTTGATTCGATGGTCGCTCTTCTGTGGGGCGCGGGAGAATTTCGAGCTGAGTGACGCTCGCTGCACCTTGGCGAATCGCAGTGCCCAAACAATCAGCTCCGGTATCTCCACCTCCAAGAATCACAACATGCTTACCGTGTGCGTTAATTGGTGGATCCCCCGCTAACTCACCAAGTCCTTGTTGATTTCCCCAAGGGAGATATTCCATCGCTTGATAAATGCCCACATTGTCTCGTCCTGGAACACTCAGATCACGCCAATGAGTTGCACCAACGGCTAAAACTACCGCGTCGTAGCGTTTGCGAAGCTCAGAACCAGTTATATCGACTCCAACATTGACGCCGGCACGGAATCGCGTTCCTTCAGCCTCCATCTGTTCAATACGACGATCAACAATTGATTTCTCCATCTTGAATTCTGGAATTCCGTATCGCAATAGACCTCCAATGCGATCAGCACGTTCGTAGACAGCAACTGTATGACCAGCACGCGTCAACTGTTGCGCTGCTGCTAGACCAGCTGGCCCTGATCCAACTACAGCAATTGTCTTGCCAGTGAGGCGATCTGGAGGAAGTGGAACAACTAGCCCGTTACTAAAGGCCTCTTCAATGGTGCGAAGTTCTACCTGCTTGATTGTGACGGCATCTGAGTTAATTGCAACGACACATGCGCTCTCGCAGGGGGCTGGGCACAAGCGCCCAGTAAATTCTGGAAAATTATTGGTGGCATGAAGGCGATCAATGGCCTCGGCTCGCTCTGCGCGCCAGATCAAATCGTTCCACTCAGGAATCAAATTACCAAGTGGGCACCCCTGATGACAGAATGGAATCCCGCAATCCATACAGCGTCCTGCCTGCTTCTGTAAATCTGCGAAGGGTTGCTCTTCGTAAACCTCTTTCCAATCCTTGATGCGTACATCGACGGGACGGCGCTTGGGCGTCTGCCGCTGTGTTGTTAGAAATCCCTTTGGATCAGCCACGGGTTGCCTCCATTATTGCTTCATCTACATTTATACCTTCGCGTTCAGCTTTCTCCATGATCGCCAACACTTTGGCGTAGTCGCGTGGCATCACGAGAGATATTCGAAGACTTTCAATCGCCCAGTCGCTCAGTAGCGCAATTGCAATCTGCGAATCGGTCTCCACCGCAAATTTTGCTATGAGGTCATGAGCTTGTTGGGCACGTCCAGGCGAGAGCGTCAAAACGTCGACCATATCTGGATTGACCAGACGAGCGTCCAAATCGAGAACGAAGGCCAGGCCACCGGACATTCCGGCACCAAAATTTCGCCCGATAGTGCCGAGAATCATGGCTACTCCACCGGTCATGTATTCACACCCATGATCACCGATTCCTTCAACAACCGCTGTCGCTCCAGAATTGCGCACACAAAAACGCTCACCGACAACTCCGCGAATGAAAACCTCTCCGCTCGTTGCCCCATAGGCAATGACATTTCCTGCAATCACATTCTCGTGAGATGCAAAAGTAGCTTTCTCATCTGGCCGAACAATAATGCGTCCGCCCGATAGACCCTTTCCGACATAATCATTGGTATCACCACTCAGTCGAAGCGTTAAACCCTTAGGTATAAATGCGCCAAGTGATTGACCGGCCGAACCAAAGAGGGAAATATCGATGGTGTCATCGGGGAGGCCAGTGCTGCCATAGGCACGCGTAATTTCGGCACCAAGCATGGTACCAACCGTGCGGTTTACATTTCTAACTGGTATCTCGAAGCTGACCGCTTCACCCTTGGTGAGAGCGGCTTGTGATCGCTCGATGAGAGAGTTATCGAGGGCTGCGGCAAGACCATGGTCTTGGACTTCAGTATTTTTGCGAGATCCAGCGAAGAGCGGGGCCTTTAATAGCGGGGTGAGATCAAGACCACTCGCCTTCCAGTGCGCAACTGCATCGCGAGTATCGAGAAGTTCCACTTGGCCAATAGCTTCTTCAATGGAGCGAAAGCCCAACTGCGCTAACCACTCACGAACTTCTTCGGCAATATATTCAAAGAAAGTTTCGACGAATTCTGGTTTTCCAGAGAAGCGCTTTCGAAGTTCAGGATTTTGAGTTGCTACGCCAACTGGACAGGTATCGAGATGGCAGACTCTCATCATTACGCAACCAGAGACGACCAACGGAGCCGTCGCAAAACCAAACTCTTCCGCGCCAAGGAGCGCAGCAATAACCACATCGCGACCGGTCTTCATCTGACCATCAACTTGCACGATAATGCGATCTCGCAAACCGTTGAGCATTAAGGTCTGTTGAGTTTCTGCTAAGCCGAGTTCCCAAGGTGCACCTGCATGCTTAAGCGAGGTGAGCGGAGAAGCACCGGTGCCACCATCGTGGCCCGAGATCAAGACAACGTCGGCATGCGCCTTTGAAACGCCGGCAGCTACGGTTCCTATTCCAACTTCTGCAACTAATTTCACGTGTACGCGGGCATGCTTGTTGGCGTTCTTAAGATCGTGAATCAACTGCGCAAGATCTTCAATGGAATAAATATCGTGGTGTGGCGGCGGTGAAATCAATCCAACTCCAGGAGTGGAATAGCGCACTTGGGCGATCCAGGGATAGACCTTGTTTCCCGGAAGCTGCCCACCTTCTCCAGGCTTTGCCCCTTGCGCCATCTTGATCTGAATATCATCAGCGTTCACTAGGTATTCACTGGTTACACCAAAGCGCCCAGAGGCAACTTGTTTAATCGCCGATCGGCGGGAATCTCCGTTGGCATCGGGCGTATTACGAGCAGGATCTTCCCCCCCCTCGCCAGTGTTTGATTTACCACCGATACGGTTCATCGCAATTGCCAAGGTCTCATGAGCTTCTTGTGAGATCGAGCCATACGACATAGCACCGGTAGCAAATCGCTTAATGATGGAGGAAGTAGATTCAACCTCATCAATAGAGATTGTCTTACGAACGCCCAATTTAAAGGTAAAGAGCCCACGGAGCGTCATCAAATTCTTTGATTGATCATCCACCAGATTGGTGTACTGCTTGAAAATGTCATATCGCTTTGCACGGGTTGCGTGTTGCAACTTAAAAACGGTCTCGGGATTGAAGAGGTGCGGTTCGCCCTCTCGTCGCCATTGGTACTCTCCGCCAATTGGCAACTTCTTTGTGCCAGGAATTTCTCCCATCGGAGGGTAGGCGATGTGATGTCGCTTCACAGTTTCTTGCGCCAGAGTATCAAGAGATACGCCACCCAGACGTGAAGTCAATCCAGTGAAGTATTCATCAACCACTTCGGATGAAAGCCCGATAGCTTCAAATACTTGGGCTCCATGATAAGAAGCGATGGTGGAAATTCCCATCTTGGACATAACCTTAAGCACGCCTTTGCCCAGCGACTTAATAAGATTAGCGACTGCTTTCTCGGGAGTGATTCCCGAGATGACGCCTTGACGGACCAAATCTTCGGCGCTCTCCATCGCGAGATATGGATTTACTGCCGACGCGCCAAATCCAATAAGTAGTGCAACATGATGAACTTCGCGAACTTCGCCACTTTCGATGATTAGGCTAACGCGGGTGCGAGTCTTTTCGCGGATGAGGTGATGATGGATTGCGGCGGTGAGCAAGAGAGTTGGAATCGGTGCTTCTTCGCTATCACCATCGCGATCGGAGAGAACGACGATGCGAGCCCCGTGCTTGATGGCGAGTGAAACTTCAGCGCGAATCTCTTCGATGCGATCGCGAAGCGCTTCTCCGCCACCCATGACGGGAAAGAGGCCTCGCACCACATGTGAATCGAAATATGGATGTTCGCCATCGGTATTGACGTGAATAATCTTGGCGAGCTCGTCATTATCGATGACTGGAAAGTCGAGTGAGATTTGACGGCAGGAGTCTGCAGATGGGTGGAGAAGATTGGATTCAGCTCCGATGGTTTGGCCGAGGCTGGTAACCATCTCTTCGCGAATTGCATCCAGCGGTGGGTTGGTTACTTGAGCAAAAAGCTGGGCGAAGTAGTCAAAGAGCAGACGTGGTTTTTCGGAGAGCGCGGCGATGGGAGAGTCAGTCCCCATCGAGCCCAAAGGCTCAGCACCATTCTTGGCCATCGGAGCAATGATGATCCGAAGTTCTTCCTCGGTATATCCAAAGGCACGTTGGCGTCGCAAGACAGAGGAGTGTGGGTAAATAATATGTTCGCGCGATGGGAGATCAGCGAGTCGAACAACACCTTCAGCGAGCCACTCCCCGTACGGCTCCGAGGCCGCTAAAGAACCTTTGATTTCGCCGTCTTCGATAATACGACCTTCTGCAATATCGACAAGGAACATTCGGCCGGGCTGCAAACGACCTTTGCGAACAACCTTTGCTGGATCAATTTCTAGCACTCCAACCTCAGAGGCCAGAATAACAAGCCCATCGTCGGTGACCCAGAATCGAGAAGGTCGAAGCCCGTTGCGATCAAGAACCGCACCAACGTGAGATCCGTCGGTAAAGGTAACGCAGGCGGGTCCATCCCATGGCTCCATCAACGAAGCATGAAAGGCATAGAAATCTCGAAGTTGCTGGGGCATCGTTGTGCTGTTCTCCCAGGCCTCGGGAATCATCATCAAGATTGAATGCGGCAGCGAACGCCCGGTGAGGTAGAGAAGTTCTAACACCTCATCAAAAGATGCCGAATCGCTTCCAGAGTTATTTACGATGGGAAATAGTCGAGAGATATCACCCGGAATTAAGGGGCTGGCTAAAAGAGCTTCGCGAGCGCGCATCCAATTTCGATTACCTCGTACGGTATTTATCTCGCCATTGTGTGCGATATATCTATATGGATGAGCCAATGGCCACGATGGAAAAGTATTCGTGGAGAAACGCGAGTGGACTAAAGCTAAAGGCGATTTTACGAGTTCATCGGAGAGGTCAGGGAAGAATTCTTCGAGTTGACCAGTTGTCAGCATTCCTTTGTAAACAATGGTGCGAGCTGAAAGGGAGGGGAAATAGATGGGTAGCGAATGCTCAACACGCTTTCGGAAACAAAAAGCGAGGCGGTCGAGTTCAAGATCACTCTCATTGCCCTTACCTGCGAGAAAGATTTGGACGAAGCGCGGCATTACAGAGAGAGCGGTTGTACCCAATGAGGAATCATTCGTCGGAAGTTCGCGCCATCCTAGGATCGAAAGGTTTTCTTCTTCTGCAATCTTCACGATGCCGGGAAGATCATCGAAATCTCTATCAATAAAAGCAATTCCAGTGGCGTATGAACCAATCGTCGGAAGAGGGAATTCGACGACGCTGCGATAGAACTCATCGGGAATTCGAATTAATATGCCTGCTCCATCGCCACTATCTGGCTCGGCGCCTGATGCACCACGATGTTCCATATTGCGCAGAGCGGTAAGAGCTTGCGCGACAATCTCGTGTGTTGGCTCTTTCTTTAGGGTTGCGACCATCGCGACACCACAAGCATCGTGTTCATCAGCAGGGTTATAAAGCCCCTGAGCAGATGGCAGAGAAGAGAAGAGGGTCACGAACGCTCCTAAAGAACGGTCGGGACGACAATGGCCCAACGAATACCGCACAGCGCTAGCTGAGCGAAGGGAAAGACTATCAACTACTAGTGGAAGTTGGCACCAAATCTCTGGCCAGAACCCTCAGAGTGCTTGCTAAATATGTGCGAGTGCTCCGATTCCAGCGGTAATCGCCATTCCCAGGCTGCCTCCAATAAGAACACGGAGAGAAGCACGGATTACCGGCGCCCCGGTAAGTTTCGAGGAAACTATCCCGGTGGATAAGAGACCAACCAAGGTGAAAAGGATAATGAGCGTGACCTTTGTAGTAGTTCCACCCATCAGCGCTCCAATCAGCGGAATGGTGGCTCCGAGAGCAAAACTGATCATGGATGCAAGTGAAGCTGCTAGAGGCTTGGCCATATTGGATTCATGCTGCCCCAGTTCATCCCGAAGGTGCGCTTCAAGGGCTCCCTTCTCGGTCAAGGTGACGGCTACCTGCTCGGCCAACTGACGGGGCAAGCCACGCTCCTGATAAATCTGTGTTAACTCCTCTAGTTCTCCTGCTGGGTCTGCCTCAAGATGCTCTCTCTCCATCTCTCGATCGGAAGTCTCAATATCTGCTTGGGATTTTACGGATATGTACTCCCCTACCGCCATCGCCATGGCCCCAGCCGCGATTCCTGCGATACCAGCAACTGCTAAAAAACTACTGCGTCCAGCCGCGGCAACTCCGATGAGGAGTGATGCATTTGAAACCAATCCATCATTTGCACCAAGTACGGCAGCACGTAGCCACCCAGATTTGCTGCCGCGGTGATGTTCGTTTCTCTTATATACGGCTTCTAAACTCATGGGTTAATAGTATCCAATTCAACCGAAGGTGCCCCGTCTGACCGCTCACGCTTGATAATGAACAACAAGGAAACTATTCCGCACGTGAGCGCTACCCATACATTAAGGCGAATCCCCCAGATGAGATGAGCTCGATCAATTCGGAGCGCTTCGATCCACATTCTCCCTGTGCAATAGAGGAAGATATAAAGAAGAAATGTATTTCCAGGTCGCAACGTGCGCACACGAGGAAAAAATAGAATCACCCCCGCGCATGCTAGGCACCAGAGCGATTCATAGAGGAAGGTCGGTGTAAAGGTGGCAAATTTTTCATATCCCAGCGGACGATCGGCAAGAGGTATCTTCAACGCCCACGGAAGCGAACTCGGCCCACCAAAGAGTTCATGATTAAACCAATTTCCCCAACGTCCGATCGCCTGCGCGATCAGAATTCCTGGCGCTAGCGCATCGAGTGCTAAGGGGAGAGTGATACTTCGTCTTCGCCTCTGAAAATAGAGATAGGCGACGAGAACTCCAAAGAAAACTGCGCCCCAAATCCCCATGCCTCCCTCCCAGATTTTGATGGCATCACTCAATCGACCATGCGCACCAAAATAAAGTTCGGGGGTTGTGATCACGTGATAAAGGCGTCCACCAATAATTCCTGCCGGGATTACATAAATTGCTAAATCGTAGAGTTCGCTTGTTAAGCCTCCAGATTTCCTCCATCGAACGGCACCTAACCCAAGAGCGACAATTATTCCAAGGAGGATGCAGAGCGCGTAATAATGAAGTGTTACTACCCCCAACTCGATCGATGAACTCGACGGAGTTGGGATGAATCGATCAAACAAGAGTTCGGTTACTTAACACCAAGGTCCGTAAGTACCTTGGTAAAGGCTTTGGCATCATACGTCGTTGCCAGCGACAAAGTCTTGCCATTAACAATCACTGTTGGAGTCGCATTTATGTTCTTCGCAGCAGCATCCGCATTAATGTTATTCGTCCAATTCATGTACTTACCACTATTAATGCATGTGTCGAATGCGGTTGATGCGATTCCCACAGAGTGACCGAGCAATATCAATTGCGCATTCGTCCAGTAGGGCGAATTTTCAGCCATCTGCGTAGAAGATGGCTGGTTTACATATAGAGCCGTATGCATCTCTATGAACTTGCCTTGATCGGCAGCACAGGCAACTGCAGCAGCGGTCAATTGTGAATCAGAGGCGATGAAGTGCATTGGGTGATAGACCGCTTCAATCTTTCCAGCGCGAACCAATCCATTGATATATGTGCTGTTGACGGCTTCAAAGTTGCGACAATTTGGGCAACGGAAGTCTTCATACATATCAACCTTTACCTTAGCGGTTGGATTGAATGTGATTCCGTATCCATTTGCCTTAGAGACGGTGGACGGCATGGCAACGTGAGAGTTTGAATGATTCTTCGCGAGAGCGGCGCCGAGGCCAGCTATGACGATGAAGACGATCATTCCAATAACGAGATAGCGCGTGGTCTTGTCAGTTTTTTTCTGGGGAACGTTCTTCTTATTATTTTTCTTATCAGCCATCTGCTCTACTCCTCATTTTCGTTGCTTGCCTTATCGAGACCAAATTTACCGTGTGGAAAGCGATATAAATACCCAGCAACGACTGTGAGACCGATATCTCGGACGATCTCGGTGAGGTAAATGCCAGGATGGACCTTTCCATCGACAGTTACACCGCCGTTACCAAAGCATCCACAGTTAATTGCCAGTTTTCTGGCCCAAGCCTGCCCCACAGCAAAAATGAAGAGAACCATCAGCGCTCCGGAGAGGAGGGAAGTCTGTCTGACCCAGATCCCGACGATCAAAAGGAGGGCCAATCCAATCTCAATCCAAGGTAACGCATATCCAAAGATATTAGCTAGTCCGACTGGAAGGAGTTTGTAAACTCGAACTGAAGCTGTCGACACAGTTGGGTTTTTAGCTTTGAGATAACCTGCGGCTATAAGTACACCACCCAAAACAAGGCGAGCGGCGAGGGTGAGCCAACTGCGAGATCTTTCATTCCAAAGTTTTTTCATGAGCGCTGCAATCCTTTCGACAATTCTTGAGCGAGTGCACGAACCTTATCTACGCCCTCTTGCGGTGATTGTGCTTCTTGAAGCAAACGGATGAAGGCAGAACCGACGATTACTCCATCTGCATATTGCGCAACTTCACGCGCCTGCTCTGGCGTAGACACACCTAAACCCACTGCAATCGGTAGGTGGGTAGCTTCACGTAAGCGTGAAACGAGAGTAAGCGCGCTGGTTGAAACGGTGGTGCGAGTTCCGGTCACCCCCATAAGAGATGCGGCGTAAACAAACCCCGAGGTAGCAGATGTCACCTTTTTGAGTCGTTGATCCGTTGTGCTTGGAGCTACAACATAAATACGGTTAGTGTCGAGCTTGCTTGATGCTGCAATCCAAGGTTCCGACTCCTCGATTGTCAGATCAGGGGTAATAACACCCGATCCCCCATTGCCCTTAATGTCTGTGAGAAATTTATTGACGCCATATCTTTCTATTGGGTTCCAGTACGTCATGACAACGGTAGGTGCAATCTTCGCTATAGCCGATAGTGTGGCCATAACTTCTGCGGCTCCGGTCCCATTGCGAAGAGAAGTTTCAGCTGCGGCCTGAATGACCGGTCCATCCATCACTGGATCGCTATAGGGATACCCAATTTCGATGGCATCGACGCCGCCTTCAACCATTGCGGTGAGTGCATCGATACATCCTTGCTGGGTTGGAAAACCTGCAGGTAAATAGCCAATGAGAGCCGCCCGGTTTTCAGCACGGGTTTTTATAAAGAGAGCATCGAGAGGAGTACTCATTACAGTGGAATTCCAAAGTAGTCCGCCGCTGTTTGCACATCTTTATCTCCACGCCCAGAGAGATTCACAAGGAGGACTGCTTGCGGACCAAGCTCTTTACCAACCTGCATAGCACCAGCGAGCGCATGAGCGCTTTCGATTGCCGGAATAATTCCTTCAGTCTTGCAGAGCAGCGCAAAGGCTTCCATCGCTTGAGCATCAGTGATCGGGCGATATTCGGCGCGACCAATATCATTGAGATAAGCATGCTCTGGCCCGACGCCAGGATAATCCAGCCCTGCTGAAATCGAATGAGATTCCACCGTCTGGCCATTCTCATCCTGCAGCACGTATGAGCGGGTACCGTGAAGAACTCCGGGTGTGCCACCACTGATCGTGGCAGCGTGTAGTCCAGATTCGATCCCCGATCCGCCCGCTTCCAAACCTATAAGTCTGACACCCGTGTCATCCAGAAAGGGATGAAAGATTCCGATCGCGTTAGATCCCCCGCCGACGCAAGCCAGAATCACATCTGGCAAACGTCCCATGAGCTCCAAACATTGTTCGCGCGCTTCTATTCCTATTACTCGGTGGAAGTCGCGAACCATTGTTGGAAACGGGTGCGGGCCGGCAACGGTACCGAGCAAGTAATGAGTCGTTTCAACGTTGGTAACCCAATCGCGCATCGCCTCGTTAATTGCATCTTTGAGAGTCTTGCTGCCTTGAGTTACTGGAATCACTTCTGCGCCAAGTAATTTCATTCGGGCCACATTGAGCGACTGACGCTTCGTATCTTCTTCGCCCATGTAGACGACGCAATCGAGACCCATCAACGCTGCTGCGGTCGCCGCCGCCACTCCATGTTGACCGGCACCTGTCTCGGCGATGATGCGCTTTTTCCCCATGCGCTTGGTGAGAAGTGCTTGACCGAGAACGTTATTGATCTTGTGGCTGCCGGTATGGTTCAAATCTTCGCGCTTGAGCAGAATACGAGCGCCTCCAGCATGTTCAGCAAAACGTTTAACCTCAGTGATGATGCTGGGGCGTCCGGTATAGGTGCGATGCAGCTCAGCTAATTCAGCCTGAAAGACCGGATCCTTAAGGGCAAGCTCATGCGCCAAAGCCAATTCATCGAGGGCCCCGATCAGCGCTTCTGGAACGAAGCGTCCGCCATACGGTCCAAAATGCCCAATAATGTTGGAATCGACAGCAACGCTCATCTGCGAACGGTACCAGCAGCCTATCTACCGAGGAGGTGCGAGATTGCGAGTGCTGGGTCACCTGCGCGAACCAAGGTCTCGCCAACCAATATCGCCTTTGCGCCAGCTGATTGCGCTGCTTCGACCTGCTGACGGGTAGATATTCCAGATTCTGCAACCCTAATACGATCGCCTGGGATAAGTGGCAGTAAACGCGTAAATGCCTCATCGTGAATTTCTAGCGTCTTTAGGTTTCGGGCATTGACGCCGATAATTGTCGCGTTCATACCAAGCGCCCTCTCCAACTCGACCTCATCGTGAACTTCGACGAGAACACCTAATCCCAATTCGTGAGCGAGAGCCTGAAAATCTCGAAGTTGGCTATCGTCGAGCGCCGCAACAATTAAAAGCATGAGATCCGCTCCGAGGACGCGAGTTTCAATTACTTGGTACTCCGTGATGATGAAATCTTTACGCAGTACTTGAATGGTGACAGCGCTTCGTACAGCCAAAAGATCAGCGGGGCTTCCACCAAATCGACGGCCCTCAGTCAGAACGCTGATAACGGCAGCGCCAGCAGATTCGTACGCTCGCGCGAGATCAGCGGGATCTGCGATCGAGGCGAGCGCTCCTTTGCTTGGTGAAGAACGTTTTACCTCTGCAATCATCTGCATTCCCGGTTGTTCTAGCGCGGCATATGCGTTGCGAACCGCCGGGGCGCTTACTAATTGCTCGCGCAGTTGAGCTAACGGAATCTGGCGTGCCTGCAGTTCTTCGAGCACCCCAGAGATGATCTCATCTAAAACTGTGCTCATACGGACGGATCCTCTCCTTCGTTAAGCGCATTCCATGGCGTCGTCGCACGAGGCTCATAGCGTTTGGAGAGTCCGCGACGGGCCAATCGTATCGAGAGGTAAATAAATAGGAGAAATAGTCCAGCGATGATCGTTAACTTAACTATCAGCATCTATAGCGATCGCATTTCATTTGCCGTCGCAATTGCACCTAGAACGGCTGCTGCCTTATTTTCACATTCTTGATCTTCCGAGAGAGGAACGGAGTCGGCAACGATTCCAGCACCTGCTTGCACATACGCTTTACCATCCTTAAGAACGGCTGTACGGATTGCAATACATGTATCAATATTTCCGCGGAAATCTAGATAACCAATAGTTCCTGCATAAATACCGCGACGGGTCGGTTCGTTCTCTTCAATAATTTCCATAGCACGTGGCTTAGGAGCCCCCGAGAGAGTGCCTGCAGGGAAGACTGCAAGCAGAGCTTCAACTGCACTGGAATCTTCAGAGAGCTGACCTGTGACCGTCGAGACTATATGCATGACGTGAGAGAAGCGCTCGACCTGCATAAATTCAATTACTTCAACGCTACCTGGTTTGCAGACTCTTCCTAAATCATTACGTCCCAGATCGACCAACATAAGATGCTCAGCGCGCTCTTTAGGATCGGCTAATAGTTCTACACCGTAGCGGTGATCCACTTCAGGATCGGCAGAACGAGGTCGAGTCCCTGCGATCGGATGGATCATCACATCTGAGCCATGAATTTTTACCAGAGCTTCTGGGCTTGAGCCGACAACGGAGAGTCCATCAGCGAAGCGAAAGAGATACATGTATGGGCTGGGATTCGATGCCCGCAGCGCGCGATAGATGTCAAAGGCATCAGCGGTGGCATCCATGACAAAACGCTGGGAGAGGACTACTTGGAATGCTTCGCCAGCGCGGATTTCTTCCTGAAGGATCTTCACCTTCTCTTGGTAATCGGCGGAACTCATATCGCGGTGATAAGTAGGTTTCTTCGCAACTAGCGGGTGACTCACTCCCCCATCGTTCGGAGCTTGCAATTTTAGTTCGAGTGCATCAAGGCGAGCGATCGCATCAAAGTAGGCATCGTCAACGCGCTCGGTACTTCCATCCCAATTGATTGCGTTAGCAATCAATGTCAAAGTGCCATCGAAGTGATCAAAGACCGCAAGATCCGAGGTCAACATAAAAGCAATTTCCGGAATATGCAGGTCGTCCTGCGCCAGTGACGGCAACCGTTCTAGGCGACGAACGATTTCATAACCGGCATAACCAACCAACCCGCCCGTCAGCGGTGGGAGGTGGGGAATGTGTGGTGAGCGCAGGTGCTTCGAGGTGATCTTGAGCGCTTCTAATGGGTCAATGTCAGTTGGTGCGCCCGAGGGGGCGGTGCCAATCCAAGTGGCCTTTCCATCCTTCTCGGTTAAAGTAGCGAGGCTCTCGATTCCGATAAACGAATAGCGAGACCAGACGCCACCATGCTCTGCTGATTCGAGAAGAAAAGTGCCAGCCCGATCTTGCGCCAATTTTTTGTAGAGGGAAAGTGGAGTCTGGCTATCGGCTAAATATCGTCGGGAGACAGGAATAACATTGAATTGCGCGGCATAGACGCGGAACTCTTCGATGGTCATCGAGCGAAGGCTCACGCTTCCACCCCAAACTCGCGGAAAAAACAACTGCGCTCACCGGTGTGACAGGCGGCGCCTATCTGCTCAACCTGAAGCAAGAGGGCATCTCCATCGCAGTCATAGCTAGCGCTGATCAATTTTTGAGTGTGTCCCGAACTCTCGCCCTTGGTCCAGAGTTGGTTTCGACTCCGACTCCAGTACGTAACACGCCCTGTGGTGAGCGTCTGTCGGAGCGCTTGCTCATTCATCCAGGCCAACATAAGAACTTCTCCAGTGGTCGAATCTTGCGCAATCGCCGCTACCAGCGCTCCTTCTGCAAGGCGTGCTGCGACTTCAACTGGGATATCCACGGAGCTATTCTGCCTTAACCGTTACTAACGGCGTACCGGATATCCATGGCGCGCGAGATCCTCTTTAACCTGGCTTATCGTAAAGGTCTGAAAATGAAAGACGCTCGCCGCCAGGAGGGCATCGGCTCCCGCTGCTAGGGCCTGCGAAAAATCTTCGAGAGCGCCCGCTCCGCCACTGGCAATCAAAGGGACGGAGGTTATTTCGCGCACCTTGCGAATCATGTCAATGTCATAACCAGCCCTGGTGCCGTCGGCATCCATAGAGTTGAGGAGGATTTCACCAACACCCCGCTTAGTGGCTTCTTCAATCCAAGTAAATGCATCAATCCCTGTACCTGTTCGCCCGCCATGGGTTGTTACTTCAAAACCAGATGCCGTCGATCCGCGACGAGCATCTACAGAGAGCACTAAAACTTGATCACCAAATCTATCCGCAATCTCGTTGATGAGCGCAGGTCTCGCTATTGCAGCTGTATTTACTCCGACTTTATCTGCACCTGCACGGAGCAGTCGATCGACATCCGCCACCTCGCGAATACCCCCTCCGACAGTCAGTGGGATAAAAACCTGCTCGGCGGTACGTGAAACCATATCTAGGGTTGTTGAACGTTCTTCTGTCGATGCAGAGATATCGAGAAAGGTTAGTTCATCAGCTCCAGCATTCCCATAAATCTTTGCTAACTCAACCGGGTCACCAGCATCGACAAGGTTTTGAAAATTTACACCTTTGACTACACGGCCCCCTGCAACATCTAGACAGGGAATGACGCGCTTGGATAATGTCATCGGTTTGCCACCTCAAGAGCTTGCGGCAGCGTGAATGCACCGGCATAAAGCGCCTTACCAACGATCGCTCCTTCAACACCGATCTCAGTAAGCGCCCGAATCGCGATGAGGTCTTCCAAACTAGAGACTCCTCCACTCGCGACAACGGGTTTATTGGTAGCGGCGCAGACTTCGCGGAGCAGTTCAAGATTTGGACCCTGGAGCGTTCCATCCTTGGCGACATCGGTCACGATGTACCTAGAGCAACCATCACGCTCTAAGCGTTCGAGCGTCTCAAAGAGATTGCCACCTTCCTGCGTCCAACCGCGAGCGGCGAGGGTATGGCCGCGCACATCAAGACCGACAGCGATTCGCTCTCCAAATTCAGCAATAACTTTGGCGGTCCAATCCGGGTTTTCCAGGGCTGCGGTTCCGAGGTTTACGCGAGTACATCCAGTCGCCAGCGCCCGGCGAAGGGATTCGTCATCCCTAATGCCACCTGAGAGTTCAACCTTGAGATTAACGCTCTTAATAACGCTCTCCAGTAGAGCGGCATTACTTCCAGTTCCAAATGCTGCATCTAAATCAACGAGATGTATCCACTCGGCTCCTGCTGCCACAAATTCTGCTGCAACTTCTAAAGGTGCTCCGTACTTGCTCGTCGCAGATAATTCACCCTGTACCAATCGCACGGCTAGGCCATCTTTTACATCAATGGCAGGCAGCAATTCCAATTTTTTGATCATAAGGTCTCCGCCCAATTAGATATGAGTCGCGCTCCAACAGCGCCGCTCTTCTCGGGATGAAATTGCACTGCGCTCACGGGACCGCGCTCCACTGCAGAGAGGAATTCTTCGCCATAGGTACACCAACTATTACTTGCATCCGCAACAGCGCTCTTCGCTGCAAAGGAGTGGACGAAGTAAAAAGATTCGTCCTGCAACCCTTGAAAGAGAATGGACGAAGGCTCAGAGTGCACATTGTTCCAGCCAATATGAGGCAAGATCGGTGCATTAATCTGATTGACCTCGCCGGCGAAAATTCCGAGACCATCGTGGCCGTCTTTTTCGGTACCGTTAGTAAAAAGAATCTGCATGCCGACACAGATTCCAATCATCGGTTTTTGTGCAGCTACTCTAGCGTCAATAATCGCACGACCACCTGCGGCAATTAATTGCTCCATGCATGCACCGTAAGCACCAACTCCGGGGACAACTAAACCTTCACTGGCGAGACAAATATTTGGATCAGAGGTAACGATCGTCTCGTGGCCCGTCAGTGCGAATGCACGCTGTGCCGATCTGAGATTTCCAGAACCGTAATCCAAAATTGCGATCAAAGAGAGCCCTTTGTGGATGGAATGCCAGTCGTGCGACCATCAATCGCTACGGCATCGCGCAGAGCTCTAGCAACCGCTTTGAATTGCGCCTCAAAGACGTGATGAGCATTTCGGCCCTCGAGGACTCGGATATGCAAGGCAATGCGCGCCTCTGCCACGATCGATTCCCAAATGTGACGCCCCAAGGTTGTATCGAATGTACCAATTAGCTCAACGATCTCGGGCTGGCGATGAACGAGGTAGGGACGGCCGGAGAGATCCACCGCGGCCTGCACGAGAACTTCATCGAGCGGAACCATCGCATCACCGAATCGACGTATCCCAGCTTTATCTCCTAGCGCTTCGCGTAACGCTTGACCGAAGGCGAGCGAGGTATCTTCAACGGTGTGGTGCGAATCGACATCCACATCACCAGTGGTCTTCACCGTGAGATCGAACCCGGCATGCTTCCCGAGTTGAGAGAGCATGTGCTCAAAGAAAGGAACGCCAGTTTGAATATCAATGAGGCCAGAGCCATCAAGATTTAATTGTACAAAGACGTCAGACTCTTTGGTCTGGCGTTTTACGGTAGCGCTGCGCGGATTAGCCATTGGGTTCTTCCTTCGGTAGAGGGGGAATTATTCCGCAATTTCGTGGAGGACTGCGATGAATTGGGTATTTTCAGCTGGGGTTCCTATCGTTACGCGCAAGAATCCACGTAGTCCAATATCTCGAATCAAAATTCCGCGCTCCAGAAATGCCTGCCAAATAGCGCTCGACTCTCCAGAGAAGCCTCCGAAGAGAAGGAAGTTGGCCGAACTTGGAACAACTCGATATCCAACTTCAGTGATTGCATTCGCTACACGCTCGCGCTCGGTTATCAGAAGTTCAATCTCAGACTGCATCGCTGGGGCAAACTCTAATGCGGTCTCTGCAGCCGCTTGCGTCAAAGCGCTGAGGTGGTAGGGCAAACGAGTAAGTAACGAAGCATGAACTACGGCAGGCTTGGCAATCAAGTATCCAGTGCGCGCTCCTGCGAAAGCGAAGGCCTTACTCATGGTGCGCACAACAACTACGTGAGGAAAATCGGCCAGCAGCGTTACGGCTGATGGCTCTTCAGAAAATTCAGCGTAAGCCTCATCCACAATGAAAAGCCCCCCTACCGAACCAGTCGCTTCAGCGAGCTCCTTAAGGTCGGCGATAGAAGTCGAACTCCCGGAAGGATTATTAGGAGTCGTAACAAAGACCAGGTGTGGAGACTTGTCGCGAATTAACTTCTTCGCCTTGGCGATATCTATTCCAAAATCTTCATCCCGGCTTCCAGCAAACCACGGTGTCTTGGTAATTTGTGCAATAAGTGGGTGGACAGAATAAGAAGGAATAAATCCCAGCGAGAGGTGATCCGCTCCCCCGCATGCAAGAAAGAGTGTTTGCAAAATTTCGTTCGAGCCGTTAGCAGCCCAAACATTCTCTTCACTCACTTCTACGCCAGTGCTTTGCGTGATGTAATGCGCCAACTTCTGGCGAAGTCCGTGAGCATCCCGATCCGGATAACGGTTGAGGTTCCCAATTACCGCATTGAGTCGGATCGACATCGCTTCTGCGACTTCACCGGGAAGCGGGAAGGGGTTTTCGTTGGTATTGAGCGCAATAACGCCTTCAATCTGTGGCGCTCCATAGGGTGAGATATTTCGTAGATCGCTGCGCAGCGGTAACCAGTACGGCCATTGTGATTGAACCATCAGTTCTTCTCCTCAAAACGTGCGCTCATCGCTTCGCCGTGAGCCGGCAAATCCTCTGCGTTGGCGAGTGTAATTACCGTGGCGGCAATATCCATAAACGAGCTCTCGTCATACTCAATAAAGTTGACGCCCTTCAGAAATGTTTGCACTGATAGCCCGCTCGAGTGACAGGCGCATCCACCTGTCGGAAGAACATGATTGGACCCGGCGGAGTAATCCCCCAGAGATACCGGAGCGAATCTTCCAAGAAAGACAGCACCTGCATTTCGAATCTCGGAGGCAACTGCCTCCGTGTCCTTTACGTGAAGCTCAAGATGCTCGGCTGCATAACCGTTCATAACATCGATACCCTGCTTCATGGAGTCAACGAGCACAATTGCGGATTGCACACCGGTAAGTGCAGAGCGTATCCGTTCCGAATGTCGGGTGAGTTCAACACGACGTGCCAGTTCAACCTTCACCTGATCTGCAAGTGCCATTGATGTCGTCACCAGGACTGCAGCTGCGTTGACATCGTGCTCTGCTTGACTCATCAAATCAGCGGCAACATCGCTGGCCAAGGCGGTCTCATCTGCGAGTATTCCTATCTCAGTAGGTCCAGCTTCTGAGTCAATGGCAATCAAACCGCGCAGCGCGCGCTTAGCTGCGGCCACGTAAACATTTCCAGGTCCTGTAACAAGATCTACTGGCTCGCAGAGGCCGTCGACTCCATAGGCGAACATCGCAATTGCTTGAGCTCCCCCTACGGCATAAACCTCATAGATTCCTAAGAGAGCACATGCGGCGAGAATTGTTGGATGCGGAAGACCATCAAATTCACGCTGTGGCGGTGAGGCCACCGCAATGCTGGGAACTCGCGCTATCTGTGCTGGAATAACATTCATCAACACCGAACTCGGATAGACAGCATTTCCGCCTGGAACATATAGCCCTACGCGATCCACTGGAATCCATCGCTGCGTGACACTAGCGCCTGCAACGACATCTATCCGCTCTGCACTGCGAGCTTGGGATTCATGAACGGTGCGGATGCGACCGATAGAAATTTCTAAAGCAATCTTTACAGAAGGATCCAACTCTGCGAGCGCTTCAACAATGGCGCTGCGAGGCACTCGAACATGTGCTGGAGAAATTGCATCAAACTCGAGGGCCAACTCTTTGAGAGTTGATTCATCCCCATTTTTTACTCGGTCAAGTATTGGTTCAACTGCCGCCATAGCATGCGCTACATCGAGTTTTGCACGCGGAATAGCTTTCTTATACTGAGCCTTGGAAAGTGTCTTCCCGCGCAGATCTATGAAGGGGATGGCGATATCAGAATTCACCTCTTTATTCTAAAGCGTGGCGAGGTGAGCCGTGACCTAATATCCCTTCTGGGCTAGGAAACGAGGCAGTCGGGTCCGAGAACTGATTTTAGATCTGCACTCAAACTCGGCGAAGCGGTCACGCGCAAATCATCATCAATCTTCATGACCAAGCCCTTATTTCCATCATCGAGTTTTAGATGCACCTCACGCGGGCCCGGATGGGAGCGCAAGATTTCCTTCATCCGGTCGACGAGAGGCGGTGTCACTCGAGTTGCATCGATTGTGATGACAAGCGGTCCGGTCGGAGCGCCAGAGACATCTGGAATTGTCATTTCGAGAGCTGTAATCCGCGGTGCTTCTTCCCGCTTATCGATTCTTCCTCGCACAACAATCACACGATCTTCCATCAAGTTCATCGCGTGGGTCTGATAGGTGGTCGCAAAGAAGAGGACGTCGACCGCTCCTTCCAAATCCTCGATCGAGACGATCGCCCAAGAATTACCTTGCTTAGATACTTTGCGTTGAATCTGAGTAATTAATCCACCAATGGTGACGATCTGCTCATGCCCTACCGAATCTTCAGCAATCTGTGAGAGTGGCATATCAACTGCCGCGCGCAGGACATGCTCGATGCCAAGAAGTGGGTGGTCAGAGACGTAGAGACCCAGCATTTCGCGCTCATAGCTTAAGAGCAGATTCTTATCCCATTCATCCTTTGGGATATCGAGTTCAACATCGCTTACGCTGGTCGACGCCGTACTGTCGGTACTGCCGAAGAGATCGAATTGACCAATTGCCTCGGCCCGCTTTGCCTCACTCACCGAATCGATCGCTTCAAGGTAAACCATCATCAATCCACGTCGGGTGGCCCCTAGAGAATCAAATGCTCCTGCTTTGATAAGAGATTCGATCGTCTTCTTATTACAGACCTGTTGATCTACCTTTGCCAGGAAATCACCAAAAGAAAGATATCGACCCTTGCTGGCTCGGTTGGCCACGATAGACGAAACAACATTTTCCCCGACATTGCGAATTGCAGTCAATCCAAAACGGATGTCCATCTCAAGGGGGGTGTAATCAGATGCTGACTCGTTGACGTCCGGTGGCAAGACCTTAATTCCCATGCGACGACATTCGTTGAGGTAGAGCGCACTCTTATCTTTATCATCGCGCACGCTCGTCAAGAGCGCGGCCATATATTCCGTAGGGAAATTCGCCTTTAAGTAGGCGGTCCAGTACGAGACCAGGCCATAACCAGCAGAGTGCGCTCTGTTGAATGCATAGTCCGAGAAGGGAATCAGGGTATCCCAGAGTTTCTTGATAGCGTTCTTACCGAAACCGCCAGTTACCATTCCTGCTTCGAAATTTACATACTCTTTATCAAGGATCTCTTTGTTCTTCTTGCCCATTGCTTTGCGCAATAAGTCAGCGCGTCCCAGCGAGAAGCCGGCAACCTTCTGCGCAATAGCCATCACCTGTTCCTGGTAAACGATCAAACCATATGTATCGCCCAGAATTTCAGAGAGCGGTTCAGACAACTCTTCATGAATCGGCTCCACTGGCTTGCGGCCATTCTTTCGATCGGCGTAGTCAGTATGTGCATTGACGCCCATCGGACCCGGACGATAGAGCGCAATCACCGCTGAGATATCTTCAAAAGAATCGGGTGCCATCTGACGAAGCAACGCTCGCATCGGGCCACCATCGAGCTGAAAGACCCCTAGCGTCTCTCCCTTGCCCAGAAGTTCAAAGGTCTTGGGATCATCCAAGGTGAGTACCGAAAGATCTACATCGATCCCTTGATTCTTCTTGATATTTATAAGGCAATCATCGAGAACTGAAAGGTTGCGCAAGCCGAGAAAATCCATCTTGAGTAGACCTGTTGCTTCGCACGCGCCCATATCGAATTGGGTAATGATGGCGCCATCGGATTCGCGGCGGTGAATGGGAATCACTTCAAGCAATGGCTCTTTGCTCAGGATTACTCCAGCTGCGTGTACTCCCCACTGACGCTTGAGTCCTTCTAGACCGCGCGCGGTATCCACGATTCGTTTTGCATCACTATCAGTCTCATAGACCGTGCGAAATTCGCCAGCCTCACCATACCGATCATTCTTTGGGTCAAAGATGCCAGAGAGTGTGATGTCTTTGCCCATAATGGTCGGTGGGAGCGTCTTGGTAATTTTGTCGCCGATGGCATAGGGATAGCCCAAGACGCGGGTGGCATCTTTAAGTGCCTGCTTCGACTTTATGTTGCTATAGGTAATGATCTGCGCAACTCGATCTTCACCATACTTATTGGTCGCATAAGCAATCATCTCGGAGCGACGTCGCTCGTCGAAATCTAGGTCGATATCTGGCATAGAAATACGCTCTGGATTAAGGAAGCGCTCGAAGAGCAGGCCATGCTTGATCGGATCGAGCGCCGTGATCCCAAGCGCGTACGAGACTAAGGAGCCAGCTGCAGAACCACGACCTGGACCTACGCGAATTCCTACCTCACGTGCATGAGCACAGAGATCTGAAACAACGAGGAAGTATCCAGGAAAGCCCATCTTGATCATGACGCTCAGTTCATAGTCCAGACGTTCTTGGTACGCGGCGGCTACATCACCATTCATACGTTGCGCCAGCCCAAGATTCGAAAGTTTGGTCAACCAAGAATCTTCACTTTCACCAGCAGGTACTTCAAATTGAGGCAGTAGGTTTTCGCCTTCGCGAAGCGTCACATTGCAGCGCTCGGCAATCAATAAGGTGTTATCACAACTCTCTGGAAAGTCCTTGAAGAGTTCACGCATCTGCGAGGCGCTCTTGAGGTAAAACTCATCGTTATCGAATTTAAATCTCTTGGGATCGGCCATCGTTGACCCCGATTGCACGCAGAGCAGCGCCTCATGAGCAACGGAATCCTCATTCTTCGTATAGTGCAAATCGTTAGTGGCCAAGAGTGGAAGCCCCAACTCTTTACCGAGTTTGAGAAGATCTGCCTTCACCCTCTTTTCGACATCAATGCCGTGGTCCATGATTTCAAGGAAGAAGTTTTCAGGACCAAAGATATCTCGCAACTCGCTGGCAGCAGTCATGGCTTCTTTGTAGGCGCCCATACGAAGGCGAGTCTGGATCTCTCCACCTGGGCATCCAGTTGTGGCGATTATGCCCTTCGAATATTTCGCCAGCAATTCTCGATCCATACGCGGCTTGTAATAAAAACCTTCAAGAGATGCCAATGAGGAAAGTTTGAAAAGATTAGAGAGCCCCACATTATTTTCAGCGAGCAAGGTCATGTGGGTGTATGCACCACCACCCGAAACATCATCTTCGCCACCATCGGCCCACTTCACACGTTTTTTATCAAAACGACTCTCGGGAGCCACATAGGCTTCAATTCCGATGATCGGTTTGACGCCAACTTTACGAGCCTGTTTATTGAATTCAAAGGCTCCAAAGACATTTCCGTGATCTGTAATCGCGATCGCCGGCATTTCTTGTCTAGCTACCTCTTTGACCAACTCTTCAACGCGCGCGGCACCATCCAACATCGAATACTCGGTGTGGACATGGAGATGGACGAAATTGGATTTCTGCGACACGGTTAGCGAGATTACTACTGTGGCTAAATCTGACGGCTGTTTTGCTCAAGCTCGTCTAATGAGCGTGTCAGGTCCAGCGGGTATTCAGAGGCAAATGCCATCTTTGCCCCCGTTACTGGGTGGGTAAATTTGAGTTCACGAGCGTGCAGCCAAGGGCGGTGGATATTTAAACGATCTGCGATGGTGTGATCTGCGCCGTATGTGAGATCGCCAACAAGGGGGTGGTGGAGAGCGGCAAAGTGGACCCGAATCTGATGGGTCCGCCCCGTTTCGAGTTCGATCTCGAGGAGTGAGACAGCAGGAAAGAGTTCAAGGGAGGTGTAGTGAGTGATAGATGGCTTTCCATCTGCAACAACCGCAAAGCGATAATCCTCGCGCGGATGGCGGTTGATGGGCGCATCAATAGTTCCTTGAGATGGATCCATATGACCTTGGACCATGGCGTGATACACCTTCGTCACAGTGCGATCTCTAAATTGATCCTTGAGCGATGAATATGCGGCCTCATCTTTAGCGATGACCATTAATCCAGTGGTTCCTACATCGAGGCGATGAACAACTCCCTGCCGTTCGGCAGCACCACTTGTAGATACGTTATATCCAGCAGCAATTACCGCACCGATGACTGTTGGACCTTGCCACCCTGGGCTGGGATGTGCAGCAACGCCAGCGGGCTTATTGATGACAATGATCTGTTCGTCGTTGTAGACGACTTCTAGACCTTCCACCGGAGTTGGCGTCAATTGCGGTGCACTCTTTGCCGGTGGCATCAAAATCTCGAGCACATCGGCGGTCGAAACCTTATCTGATTTGGTAACGGGCTTTCCATCACGTGAGATCTCTTCATTTTCGATGAGCGAAACAACCGTCGAACGAGACAGGCCCAACATCCGGGCAAGTGCGGCATCTACCCGCTCTTGATCTAAGCCTTCTGGGATAGAGATCACCTTTAATTCGCGTTCAGGGAACGTCATAACGGGACCTCGGTTTCACATCATTTATAAGGAGAATTGCAATGGTTACTGCAGAGATAACAATAGAGGTATCTGCCAAGTTAAATATCGGCCAGTGCGGCAACCGAATCCAATCAACCACCTGGCCATGCAATAAGTAGGGTGGACGAAAGAGGCGATCTACAAGATTCCCGCTTATGCCGCCCAAGAGGAACCCTAAGGCGATCCCCCATGAGCGTGCGGTAATCGATTTCGAAAAGAGGTAAATACCTGCTACGCCTAAGAATGAAAGGAGCGAGAGGAAGACCGTGGCGCTCTGTGCGATGCCAAAGGCTGCTCCAGAGTTGGCAGTCAACTGCAGTTGCAGAAAAGAACCGAGAATTGGCTTTGGATTGACTCCCAAAGTGTGCAGCGCCAGCACTTTTGAACCACTATCAAGCGTAATAATTGATATGGCAACGGCGAGTAAAGATGTAACTGCTTTTCTATGAGGTGCTGAGTTAATCAGCGCCGTTCCTCTTTCTGCTTACAAGCCATACAGAGAGTTGCACGAGGGAAGACTTGCAATCGTGCCTTACCAATTGCGTTCCCGCACTCTTCGCAGCGGCCATATGTCTTGGTATCAATCCGTTCGACGGCGCGCTCGGTCTGCAGCACCATGTCACGAGCGTTGTACACAAGTGACATCTCATGCTCACGCTCAAAGGTCTTGGTACCAGCATCGGCTTGATCGTCGCCAGCGCCGACTCCGGCTGCAGAGATGAGATCTTGCATTTCGCCTTCGGCTTCGCTCAGCTCAGATTTCAAGCGGACTAACTCTTTAGCGAGTTCAGAGCGCATTGTCTTCAATTCCGCAGCCGTCCAAGGATTTTCATTCTCATTTACTACCAATGGAGCAGGCGCGCCTTTGATTGGTTTAAGAATGTGATTGCGCTTACCGCTCTTCACCGGACGAGGTGGTGGGGGCATAACTAAACGGCGCTCTTCGATAATAACTTCGGGGCCGGTGTTAACTTCATGTGGAGTGACGGTGATGGTCGTTGAATCGCCAGTCGTCGTACTCTGCAACTTTGCGGGAAAGGGTTTGCCAACAGCCTTCTTAGCTGGAATCTTCGCTACGGTCGGGCTCTTCGCCGAGGTCGGCTTCACACTTTTAGGCGAAGAACCGGCGAGCTTCTTGGCGGGAGCGCCCTTGGTGGTTGCCGATTTCTTGGTACTGCTAGCTACGGGGGATTTCTTTGCTGGCACGGATTTCACTGCTTTCTTAGCCACTAGTTTCTTCGCCACGAGCTTTTTTGCTGGTGGGGACTTTTTTACCGCGCTCTTCTTGGCAATTTCTCTCTTGGAAACAGCCTTCTTAGCAGGAGCCTTCTTTGCCGTAGGAGTCATATCAATAGTCACATCTCTAGTCAGCCCACATATGAGTAGCCACCAGAGGCCACCTTTGTGAGTTACCCGCGAGCGAGAAGGCTAGAGCGAAGAGCGCTGAATTACCAACTTCGCCGCGCTAGACTCGCGCTTTCACCACAGTTCGGGCGATTATTCAGGAAATCGCCCACCTAAAGAGACGATAGCGAGGATATGAGATGGCAGCGCAAGGCTCTCACCCATTTAACAGCCTCTCGCCTCAGATCGACCTCCCGGCCACTGAGCGCCAGATCCTTACCTTCTGGGAGGAGAATGAAATCTTCTCTAAGAGCGTCTCGGCTCGCGATGGAGCTCCACGTTGGACTTTCTATGAGGGTCCGCCAACGGCAAATGGATCTCCTGGAACACATCACATTGAAGCGCGCGTCTTTAAGGATCTCTTCCCCCGCTATCAAACGATGAAGGGCAAGCAGGTAATACGCAAAGCTGGTTGGGATTGCCACGGGTTACCGGTCGAAATCGCCGTCGAAAAAGAGTTAGGTTTTACTGGCAAAGGTGATATCGAAAAGTATGGCATTGCAGCATTCAATGAAAAGTGCCGTGACTCGGTGCAACGGCACGTTGATGAGTTCACCTCAATGACTCGCAGAATGGGTTTCTGGGTTGACTTCGACGAGGCCTATTGGACGATGTCTCCTGAATATGTTGAGAGCGTCTGGTGGTCACTGCAACAGATCTGGCAGAAAGGCCTCCTGGTCCAGGATCATCGCGTCGCTCCTTATTGCCCTCGCTGTGGAACTGGTTTATCCGATCACGAATTGGCGCAAGGCTACGAGACGGTTACCGATCCATCGGTGTATGTCCGCTTCCCTGCCACATCAGGTGCGCTCGCCGATTTAGGCGCAGCATTCTTAGTCTGGACAACAACTCCTTGGACTTTAGTTTCCAATACCGCAATTGCCGTCAACCCAAAGGTTGAGTACCAAGTCTGCGAAATTGCGCGCGAGGATACAACCGAAAGATTGGTCATCGCGACAAACCTCGCACATCTGCTTGGAGAAGATCGCACGGTGATCGCCACCTTCCTCGGTTCGGAATTAGAGCGCATCACCTACCAACGTCCACTCGATCTCATTGAGATCCCCGATTCTCATTTCATTGTATTAGCAGATTACGTCACCGTCGAAGATGGGACTGGATTAGTACACCAATCCCCGGCCTTTGGAGCCGATGACTTACAGGTAAGCCGTCGATATGGCCTCCCAGTCGTCAATCCAATGGCACCTGATGGAAAGTTCTTGCCCGAGGTTCCACTCGTAGGAGGAGTTTTCTTCAAAGAGGCCGATAAAACGTTGCTCCGCGAATTGAAATCTCGTGGCGTCCTCTTCCGTCAGCTTCAATTCGAGCACTCCTACCCACATTGTTGGCGCTGCCACACTCCCCTTATGTACTATGCGCAACCATCGTGGTACATACGCACCACTGCCATCAAAGAGAAGTTAATCGCTGAAAATGCTAAGACGGATTGGCATCCCGAAACCATTAAAACAGGGCGTTACGGCGATTGGCTCGAGAACAATATCGACTGGGCCATCTCGCGAAATCGTTATTGGGGCACTCCACTTCCGTTGTGGCGCTGCCCTGAGAACCATCTGCATTGCGTTGGCTCACTCGCCGAACTTTCAACCCTCTCGGGTCAGGATGTCAGAGCCACCGATCCTCATCGCCCCTTTGTCGATGACATTACCTTTCCCTGTCCACAATGTTCACAAACCATGAATCGCGTCAGCGAAGTTATTGATTGCTGGTATGACTCAGGAGCAATGCCATTTGCACAATGGGGTTATCCGCACAAAGAGGGATCCGTTGAAGCGTTGGCCGGCGCATATCCCGCAGACTTTATTTGTGAAGCAATTGATCAAACTCGCGGGTGGTTCTACACCCTGATGACAATTGGCACCCTCGTCTTTGACGAATCGTCATACAAAACTGTTCTCTGCCTTGGTCACATCTTGGATAAAGATGGCAGAAAGATGAGCAAGCATCTTGGAAATGTTCTGCAACCTATGCCGCTGATGGATCAACATGGCGCTGATGCTGTGCGTTGGTACATGCTCGCCGCAGGTTCACCATGGAGTGCCCGCCGCGTTGGACATGACGCTCTCTCCGACGTTGTTCGTAAAACTTTGCTGACATATTGGAACACTGTCTCTTTCTTCAGCCTCTACGCCCACGCGGCTAATTTCGAGTTTGCTGCAGACCGCCGAGCATCTGAAGTAACCATGGATCGTTGGATAATCTCAGAACTCAATCAATTAGTAACATCAGTAGATCTCGCCTTTGAAGAGTTCAACTCGCAAGAGGTCGGTCGTCTACTGGCGACATTTATCGACGATTTATCAAACTGGTATGTGCGACGATCGCGTCGCCGATTCTGGGATGGCGATACCGATGCTCTTAGCACCCTCTTCACATCTCTTAAAACACTTACACAGCTCATGTCTCCGATGGTTCCTTTCATCACCGAACATGTCTGGCAGACTTTAATTCGAGTGGGTCAACCCAACGCCACCGAATCGGTGCACCTTTCCTCTTTCCCCGTCACCGATGCTGAAGTTATCGACTCCAAGCTTTCGGCATCTGTCGCGCTTTCGCGCCGCCTGGTTGAACTAGGACGAGCCGCTCGAGCTGAGTCCAAGCTCAAAATCCGCCAACCTCTTTCGCGCGCCCTAGTGGCGGCTTCAGGTTGGGGGGCAATGGATCCAGAAATTCGTGAACATATTCAAGATGAGCTCAATGTCCTAAGACTCGATCTTCTCGGTGATGAGAGCGAAGGTCTTGTCAGTATCGCAATCAAGGCTAATTTCAGAACTATTGGGTCTCGCTACGGCGGGGATGTGCAAGCGATCGCAGCTGCCATCAGCCAGGCAAATGCCACCGAGCTGGTACACGCTCTGCGCCAATCCGGAATTTATAACCTTAACTACGGTGACAAGGTCGCCCAACTCACAAGCGATGATTTAGTAATTACTGAAACCCCTAAAGAGGGTTGGTCGGTAGCAAGCCACTCAGGTGAAAGCGTCGCGCTAGATCTCACTCTTACCCCAGAACTGCTACAGGCCGGGTTGATGCGCGAAGTAATTCGCACCATTCAAGAGCAGCGAAAAAATAGTGGCTTTGATATTAGCGACCGGATTCATGTGCGTTGGAATTCTGGAGCCGACGTTGCCACTGCGATCGCGCACTTTGTAGATCAAATCTCCGAGGAAGTTCTCGCACTATCTATTTCTCGTGACGAATCATTGGCAACTGCAGGCAATGAGATTGGTTTAGGGCTCGCGCTTAGTAAGGATTAATTTAATGAATGCGACGAGCGAACGAAATTAAAATTTCTGTTACGAAGAAGATCAGGATGAAAGAGATATCAACCGCGACTGGTCCAATACGCAGCGCTGGAATAAAACGGCGGACAAAGCGCATCACTGGATCGGTAATCGCATAGACCGCTTCAGCTATAGCGAGAACAACTCCCCGTGGGCGAAACGATGGTGAAAATATTCTGATGTAATCCAGAATCACTCGAGCGAAGAGCGAGATTATAAAGAGCTGCAGCACCCATACAAGCACTATTCCAAGACTGCTCATTGTTTTACTCCACCCACCGCGAGGTTAATTCAGCTCTGATTGAAGAAACTTGCTTCTGCCGCTGCTGTCTTATTCTCACTGCTTACCCGAACATTTGCTGGGGTGAGAAGAAATACCTTTGAAGTGACGCGTTCAATACTTCCATGTAATCCAAAGACCAGGCCCGAAGCAAAATCCACCAAGCGCTTACGCTCAGATTCATCCATATCGGAGAGATTCATCAAGACGGGTTGGCTCATGCGATAACGCTCGCCTACCGTGCGTGCTTCATTGTAAAAACGAGGATGGATAGTAAAGATCTGATCCATGATGGGCAACGACTCTTGCACCGGCATCAACGCTGGGGCAGGAATCGGGTTGAATGTTGGCCGTGCTGATTGCGCAAGCGAGCGAACTGCGCGACGAGGCGCTTCGGCTGCAACGACAGGTTGAAGATCTTCCTCTTCATCTACAAGTCCGAGGTAGTTTGCCGCTTTCTTAAATACATTAGCCATAGCCTAATTTTAGGCTGGTAGTTCACGAGAACCGAGGATTGAACTCCCGATCCGTAGATGTGTCGCGCCAGCGGCAATAGCTGCCTCAAAATCTCCACTCATCCCCATAGAGAGCGCCGTCATTGTAGGAAAGGAGTTGAGGACGCGCTTGTGGATCGCACTCATTTGGGCAAAGGCGCGCTCTGGCTCTAGCCCATTGGGAGCCACTGTCATAAGTCCTATGGGAAATATCTCGGCCTCCATTTTTACTGCCTCCACCAGGGATTCCAGATCCTCAGCACGAACTCCGCCTCGATCTGCCCGCTCCGGCTCTAGATTTACTTGGATAAAGAAATTTTGGACCCTGCTCTCGCCGACGGAAGCAAATTTGCGGGCATGATCGAGTGAGTCCAATGAGTGAACCGAATCAGCCCAACTGGCTATCGATTTAATCTTTCTTCCTTGTATCTGTCCTTGAAAATGCCAAGCAATATCCCCCGGCAGTTGCTCTGACTTGAGAGCTCCTTCCTGATCTCGATTTTCACCAAATGCCCGAATTCCGAGTCGATAGAGAATCTGTGCATCGGTCTGTGGGAAATTTTTTGTCACGACAATGAGTTCTATCTCCTCGCGCTTTCGACCCGCTCTGTGCGCAGCGCCTGCAATCCGTTCCTCTACATCTAGTAGTCGATTCGCAATCTCTTCTTCCCGTGTCATAGTGAAATTAGCCCTACCTGGCGGGCTCCTACATCTCCACCTCTGAAGGAGAAGTAATGTGGGTTTTCCAAGGTACAGACATTCAGATTACGAACAGAAACTCCCATCGTTTCCAACTCATATGTCACACCTGACTGCAGGTCAAGTGAATGAAGTGCATCTGAAGTTCTCGTGGCTGGGAAGAGTTCACCAATTTCTTGATACATATCCGGTGCAACTTCGTAGCATTTCCCGCAGATGCTGGGGCCTATTGTCGCTCTGATATCAGCCGCACCTAGTTCTCGCATTTTAGTTACCGTCTTTCCCGCAATGCCTTTCGCAAATCCCACACGTCCAACGTGAGCGACTCCAACCCATCCTGCAGCGGAAAAGGTTATCGGCATGCAATCCGCGGCCAGTGCCGCCAATCCCACCCCTTTTGCGCTTGTAATAAGAGCATCACATTCAAACTCTCCACCCGAATCGTCAACGACTGAAACGATCTCGCTATGGCTCTGCTTCATGAAATGCAGAACTGGCAAAGAGAGGGAAATCCTTAAAGCCTCACGCGCATTCGCAACTTTGAGATCTCCGCCATGGAGAGAGGTAAAGAGAATCCGAGACATTTATTTCATAAAGTCAGGAACGTCTATCTCATCCTCACTCACAAGATCTTGGAAAGTCACACGACGTCGGGGCGTCGTCGAAACCGTAATTTCCACGGTATCTTCAATTCCATCGAGCTCGAGCGCAACAGCAATCGGATCATTTGCTGCTATCGGATCTGCTTGACCGCTAAGCGCGGCAGCGTCGATAGTTGGCATTGGTGCCCTCTTTGGCGCACCACCATCAAAGCCCGCAGCAATTACCGTGATTCGAACTTCATCGCCTAGCGCATCATCAATAACGGTTCCAAAGATAATGTTTGCATCAGGATGGGCGGACTTTGCAACTAGTTCAGCTGCTTCGCTCAATTCAAAGAGACCCAAATCGGAACCTCCAGCGATAGAGAGAAGCACGCCACGTGCGCCATCTATCGATGCTTCTAATAATGGACTAGCGATAGCCAATTCAGCGGCCCGCGTTGCGCGAGCCTCTCCCCTGGCAGATCCGATTCCCATGAGCGCAGAACCGGCACCCTGCATAACGCTCTTGACATCGGCAAAGTCCAGGTTGATGAGGCCGGGAGTTGTAATTAAATCTGTGATGCCTTGCACTCCAGAGAGCAAGACTTGATCTGCGCTACGGAAAGCTTCTACAGCGGTGATAGAGCGATCTGATATTGCAAGCAATCGATCATTAGGAATAACTATCAAGGTATCAACCTCAATTCGAAGAAGTTCAATTCCTTCTTCGGCTTGGAGGGTGCGGTGCTTGGCTTCAAATGAAAATGGCTTAGTGACAACACCAACAGTGAGCGCTCCTAAATCTTTTGCAACTTTTGCGATGATTGGTGCACCTCCGGTACCAGTACCACCACCTTCACCCGCTGTTACAAAAACCATATCAGCACCTCGTAGTACTTCTTCGATCTCTTCAATATGATCAAGTGCGGCTTGCCGTCCAACTTCAGGAGATGCGCCAGCCCCAAGACCACGAGTTGATTTACGACCGATATCTAATTTCACATCGGCATCACTCATAATGAGTTGCTGTGCATCGGTATTGATAGCAATAAATTCGACACCCTTGAGTCCCGCTTCAATCATCCGATTGACAGCGTTCACTCCTCCGCCACCAATTCCAACAACCTTGATAACGGCCAAATAATTTTGCGGTGTCGCCACGATATACCTCTCCTAAGACTCTAAATCTCAGGTCGAGACTTAAAGCGCTGCCCACTTCTTATGCGGTAAAAGTAGGGTTCAGCGCCAGTGCAATCAATAACCGACACGATAAGCAGAGCAGGCAATCTCTAAACGCGGCGTTGAGAGTAATTACTTAACTATTGGAGATAACGGATTGGAAAGATCGACGCTATTAATTTTCTTATTTTCAGGAAGCAGCAAAAGGTGGCGTAAAACCTGCACTTTTAGAGCAATATCGGTAGTTGCTCCCCATGTGATCGCCAATTGTTTGTACCCCGGCAACGATGTTGTGAGATTAATTTGATTGCTTTGATCGACCGCCAAACTTAAGAGATTTGCTGTGAGATCTGCTGGGGTTTGTGACAGAAACGTTGCTATGGCTGCCCGTGAATCGGTTCCAGCAAGGGCAAAGTCGATGAAGGGAATTCCCGCGGGTGGATTAGGAGAGGTGAAGTTGTAGCCCTGCGCATCGAAATATTCAGACGTTCCTTGGGTATCGACATATTGCGCGATTGGGTGGTGCGCGGTGATTGTAATTCGAACATCATGGGCTAACCAGCGCCTATTCACCGTGACCTTATCTACCCACGGGAGCTCAGAGAGGTCATGAACAATCCGCTGTGAACTAACACGAGCCATTGGAAGTCCAACATGCAAATCTTTCGGAATGATTAATGGTGAAACAATGGCTTCGTTTCCAGAGGCCGATATCTCTATCGAGTGAATCTCTAGCGCTTTGGACCAGCCAAGTAAATACCCCAGCAATCCGATGAGTAAGACCGCAAGGAGAATTCCCGGTGCATTGCGGTAGCGACGTTTACGCATATCTCTCTTCGAGCGCCTGAACGATCACTGGGGCAAGAGAGTTAACGTCCCCCGCTCCAAGCGTCATGATGACATCTCCAGGTTCAGCAATTTCGAGAACATCACGCACGACACTAAGCATGGAAGGCTCATGAAAGATTGTGCCGCTACTCGAAGCTCTAGTAATCAATTGCGATGTCACTCCGGGAATTGGCGTTTCGCTGGCTGGATAAACCTCAAGAACGAAGGCCCGATCTGCGAGCTCGAGTGATCTCGCAAACTCTGCAAAAAATGCTTGTGTGCGCGAAAAACGGTGTGGTTGAAAAACCACGATAACCCGCCCAGGTGTTGCATAAGCCTTTGCAGTTTCCAGAGTTACCCTTATTTCGGTGGGATGATGGCCATAGTCATCTATAACTTCTATTCCATGCACCTTGCCTTTGTGTTCAAAACGTCGACGAGAACCGCTAAAAGATTCCAGACCATGCAATAACTCTGGGATGCTCGCTCCTAAACGTTCTCCTGCAGCCAAAGCTGCCGTGGCATTGAAGACATTGTGGAGACCGGGAATGGTTAAATGTAATTCTGGAAGTACCTTGCCATTCTTGGTAATACGCGCGAACGAAGATGCTGGTTCAAGCAACACTCTTGATATGTCGTACTCTGCATCCTTCGCGCCGTAGCTAATAATTGATAAATCCGTGCGGGTTATGCGGGATAGAAGTTCGACCACTCCAGGATCATCTGTACATGCAATGACAAAGCCGTCGGGCGCAATCGTGGCGATGAATTCAATAAATATCTGGTACAAATCTTCGATCGATGCAAAGTGATCCACGTGATCGAGTTCAAGATTTGTAATAATTGCGCCCAGGGGATGGTAGGCAGTAAATGACCCATCTGATTCATCCGCTTCGGCGATAAATATATCCCCGCTGCCCAAATGGGCATTGACCCCAGAGCTATTAATCAAGCCACCAATAGCGAATGATGGATCAAGTCCTGCGCGCTGCAACGCGACAGTCAGCATCGAGGTCGTGGTGGTCTTACCGTGTGTTCCTGCAACGGCGATCGACCGCTTGCCCTCCATAAGAATCGCGAGCGCTTGAGCGCGAGTTATCGTTTCAATCCCTAGCTCTTGCGCCGCAAGAAGTTCAGGGTTGCTCGATGATATCGCCCCAGAGGTAATCAAGAGATCGATCCCTTCAACGTTGGCAGTGTTATGCCCGATGAAGATCTGTGCTCCGAGCGATGCCAAAGATTGAGTGATTGAACTCTCCTTAACATCACTTCCACTAATCGAAAGCCCCTGAGAGAGCATGATGCGAGCGATGCCTGACATACCCGCTCCGCCGATCCCTACAAAGTGGATCCGCTTACCAGCGAGTTTCTGCACGTTACTCATGAGCTAATACTTTCAGAGATCGGCGAGCTATTTCTTCGCTAGCGTTGAGGGGAAAATCCATGCGCCGCCCAGAGGATCTCCATTTTTCGGCGTTCATCACTAGTTGATCGATGTGAGAGAGTAACCAGTTAGAAGTGAACTCTGCATTGCTTACTAGCTCGCCTCCGCCTTTGGCCGTGACTACTTTTGCATTTTCACTCTGCTCACCATTGCCTATTGGTAGTGGGACGAAGAGGCTATAAATACCCAAAATGCCGACCTCTGTAACCGTCACCGCTCCACTGCGAGAGATGACAATGTCGCTCGCTGCATACGCTCTGGCCATGTCGTCGATATATCGCAGTGGAAAGTACCCGGCTTGTGCCAGCGGCAATTCATTCTTTGCCCCTACAGCATGAATTATTTGATAACCCCGACGAGAAATTTCAACTTGCGACTGTGCAATGGTTTCATTGAACTTCATTGAGCCCAAAGATCCACCAAAGACCAGGATCGTTTTAGTGTCAGGATCCAAGTTCATGGCGCGAAGAGCCACCTCGCGGGCGCTACGACGAGCTTTCAAATCCAATGCGGCTAGCTCTAGGATCTCCTTGCGCATTGGAATTCCGACTCGTTCTGGCGAATCCTCTCCAAAGGCGCGCAGCATGAGCGCACCACAGCGCAGCGCCAATTTATTCGCCATACCCATCTTGGCATTTGCCTCGTGGGCAACAATCGGAATCCCCGCGCGGCGCGCAGTGAGATAAACCGGTGCTGCAACATACCCACCAAATCCAATTACGAGATCTGCCTTCGCAATTAACTCTCTGGTTTGAAGCAAAGTCTGTCTAAACCTCCATGGCCAGGTCAGGAGATCTTTATCCAAGCGGCGCGGAAATGGCGCCTTATTGATGATGTGTAAGGGAAATTTCGCAGGAGGTACAAGTGCATTCTCTACGCCTTCACTTGTCCCAATAAAGTGAGAATCAATTTCTGGATGGTTTTCTCGCAACCAGCGTGCAACCGCAAGTGCGGGTTCGACGTGGCCCGCCGTACCGGCTCCTGCGAAGAATATGGTGCTCACTCCTATGCCCTCTTACGCGACTTAATAGCAGCTCGAACTCTTGGATCTTTACGTGAGACGTTAAGGACATAGCCCACCCCTAAGAAATTGGCTATCAAGGAAGAGCCCCCATAACTTATGAAGGGAAGAGTCACGCCAACTACAGGTAGAACGCCGATGACAGAACCCACGTTGATGATCACCTGCATCATCAACCAAGCTCCAACGCCTGCGCAGGCATACCGAGAGAAAAGATCCTTAGTCTGCATTGCTGTGCGGAAGATCCCATAAATAAGGGCGGCATAAAGAGCGAGGACGACCAAGGTGCCAAGCAGACCTAACTCCTCGCCAATAACTGCAAATATGAAATCAGTATGGGCTTCTGAGAGATTGCCCCACTTCTGCCGGCTCGCTCCCAGTCCCACACCAAAGAGGCCACCGCTCGCCAACCCCATCACGGAGTGTGCAGGTTGCCAGCCCGCTAATTTATAAACCGCAGGGGCAAAAGGATTCAAGACTGCGGCGAAGCGATGCAGGCGATACGGCGCCAACGCGACCATTCCAACAACGCCTGCAACCGCTAACAATCCCAAGAGGATGAAGTGACGCAAAGGAAGTCCACTCACAAAGAGCATCGTAGAAACGACGCCTAAGATGATAACGGTAGTGCCCAAGTCGCCGCCTTTGAGAATTAAGAGAACAAGCGGCAGTGTTCCCGAGAGCACAAAACCGACGTGGCGCATTGCAGAGCGATTGACGACCGTTTCATCGAATTTGCGGAGTTGACCAGAACACCACAAGATCAACCCAAGTTTTGCAAACTCCGAAGGCTGCATTGTGAAACCTGCAAAGTGAATCCAGTTGGTATTCCCATTTACAGTTAATTTAATACCAGGGATGAGCGGAAGACAGAGCGCAAGGAATGAGAGCACAAAGGAATAACGTGTAATGCGTTCCCACACGCGCGTTTTCCAATTCGAAACCACAAGTACGGTGACAATTGATACTGCAAAGAAGAGCAACTGCTTAAAGAAGATTGAGTACGTAGAGCCCGATTGCTGTAACGAGACGACGCTGGAAGCCGACAACACCATCACGATACCTAACCCCGATAGGAAGGTCAGAGATCCTAGAATCATGTAATAGGGAGCATCAGACCGTTGAAGATAATTCGAGTATTTTTCGCGGCGGGTTGGTTCTTTGATACTCATCGCCCAACCACCTCCCGCACCATTTCTACAAATTTCTCGCCGCGATCTGCGTAATCTTCAAATTGGTCCATCGATGCACACGCAGGAGCTAAAAGCACAGTGTCTCCGCTTTTCGCCAACTCTTGTGCTTGCGTCACCACATCGCGCATTAATTCTAGAGAATCTCCGTTGAAGGGCATGATGTAATAAGGAATCTGTGGCGCGAACTTTGAAAGAGCGGTCGCGATGATAGGCGCATCTTGACCAATCAGAATGGCCGCCTTAATACGTAAGGCACAACGTTCGATAAGCGGTCCCATTTCGGCGCCCTTTGCCAAACCGCCAGCGATCCAAATGGAAGATATATGAGAGAGCAGCGCTGCGGCTGCTGCATGAGGATTTGTTGCCTTGGAATCATTTACCCAGGTAATGCCTTCTTTTTCAAGTACAACCTCAAGGCGATGGCGATCTAGCGTGAAGTTCTGCAACCCCGTCCTGATCTCTTCGTGAGAAATTCCAATTGCAAGTGCCAGACCAGCAGCGGCCATAGCATTTGAAACATTATGGGGTACTGCGGGATGAATATCTGAAAGCTCAGCAAAATCAACGGCACGTGATGGGTCAGAGGTAAACGCACGATCTACCAGAAGGTTTTCAACTAGCCCTAATTCTCCGGCTTGCGGAGTATCGAGATTGTAGAAGATTTTTCTGCCCGACCACGAGGTCGATCTGATGACACTTTCAGTATCTTGCCCATTGATGATCGCAACCGAACCAGCATCTAGAAGCCGTAACTTTGCCAGAGCGTACTGATCGAAAGAGCCATGCCAATCGATGTGATCAGGGGCAATATTAAGGAGTGCGACCGCTTCATAGCGGGGAAGTTTGCTCCATTGCAATTGGAAAGAAGATAATTCCAGAGCTAGATAATCGAATTTTTCACCTGAAGCAAGCACTGAGATAACAGGTTCGCCAACATTTCCACATGCGATACCGCTTTTGGTGCTGTAATCAAAGATCGATTGCACCATCTGGATAGTGGTGGTCTTTCCATTTGTACCTGTAAGAGCAATCCACTTCTGGTCGGGGGCAATATCCTCCTTTACCTTCCATGAAAAATCTATCTCGCTTAAGATCTCACAGCCGGTGGTTTCTAGAGCAACAATGATGGGGTGATCGGTCCGCCAGCCAGGCGAGACAACAGCTAAATCATAAGCAGAGTTCACTTCGCGCAGTGCGCCCGGAGCCTTCTCATCGTACAAATCTGCGTTGATGCCCCGAGTAATAAAGAAATCTAAGAGAGCAGAACCTGTCACTCCAGCGCCAATGATTGCTACGTTCTTGGCCGACAGTTCATGCATGAATGACATTTAAGAGGTCACCCACTGCGCATAAAAGAGGCCGAGTCCGGCTGCCACACTCAGACCCGCGATGATCCAGAACCTAATGACGATTGTCACTTCAGCCCAGCCTAATAGTTCGAAGTGATGTTGCAAGGGCGCCATTCTAAATACCCTTTTCCCGCCCGAAGCCTTGAAATACAACGTTTGAATGATCACTGACATAGTGATGATGACAAAGAGTCCGCCCAGTGCGGCGAGTAACATCTCAATTCGCAAAGTAATTGCAAGGCCCGCGATCGCTCCACCCAATGCAAGTGATCCAACATCCCCCATAAAGATGCGGGCAGGTGAGGTATTCCACCAAAGGAATCCAGCACACGAGCCAGCAAAAGCGGCAGCCAAAACGGCGAGATCAAGCGGGTCTCGCACCACGTAACACTTTGACGTTAATACTTCGACATTTCCGAGGCCACAACTCTGACGAAATTCCCAGACGCCTATAACCACAAAGGAGAGAAGCGTCATGATCGATGTCCCGCTCGCTAATCCGTCTAGACCATCGGTGAGGTTGACCCCATTGCTTGTACCCAGGACCAGAAAGACCACCCAGATAATGACAAAAACGGTGCCCAGAGCGAGTGAGGTATCACGAACCGTCGAAAGGTGAAAAGAAATTGGCGTTAACTTGAAACTATCTTTGAAATGCAGTCCGGCAAAGGCAAAGCCACCCGCTACTAGCGCTTGCCCAGCAAGCTTTTGCTTTGCGCGCAATCCGAGGGAACGCTGCTTAACGATCTTCAGCCAATCATCTAGGAGGCCAACAAATCCCAATCCCAGAACTAAACCAATCACCAAGAGCGCCGAAGCACTGACGCGCACCCCATTAACAAGGTGTGATCCGAAATAACCTAAAACCGCAGCGACTAGGAGGACGACTCCACCCATCGTTGGGGTACCACGTTTTACATGGTGGCTGGTGGGGCCATCATCCCGGATCTGCTGCCCATAACCACGGGCAGCCTGAAAGCGAATGAAAATAGGAGTGAGTGCAAAACTCAAGAGCGTGGAAATTGTGCCCGCTAGCAGGATCTCTTTCATTCTTCTCCAACCTGCCAATTTGCTAATAGTTTTTCTGCAAGCTCATCAAGGTGCTCCGCTCGCGATGCTTTGACCAAAAGGACATCCCCGCGTTGAACGTGAATCAACATTTCTAACGCCTCTTCTTGCGTCAAGAAGTAGTGGGTTAGCATCTCATCTCCAGCGCTCGGATCGAGTTCGAGCCCATCGAGATAGAGCTCTGTGCCAACAGCAACCAAATGATCCACCCCCAACTTAGAGGCGAGTCTGCCAATTCGCAGATGCTCTTCTCGTTCTGACTCGCCGAGTTCATGCATTTTCCCGAGCACGGCCCAAGAGGAACCACCCCGCTCTTGAGTCAAAAGAACTAGGGTGCGCAGCGCCGCCTGCATGCTCTCTGGGTTTGCGTTATACGAGTCATTGATGAGCAACAGCTCATCCACATCATGGAGCTCCATGCGCCACTTGCTCCGAGGTTCGGCCGTAGATAGCGCAGCAGCCACTGATTCAATAGAGATGCCTACTTCCAACGCTACTGCAGCTGCAGCCAATGCATTAGCAACTTGATGGGCGCCCAGGAGTCGCAGTGCCACGGGGGCACGGCCAGAATCACTCACGAGGTCAAAGTGCGCTAGGCCTTCACGGAACTCTAAATCTGCAGCCCTCACATTGCTCGTGCTCTTCTCGCCGAAGGTAATTCTCTTACGGCCACTTCCTTCGCCCATATGCGGCGTTAACGAATCATATTCTCCAAGTATCGCTATGCCATGCTCTGGAAGCGCATCAATCAATTCTCCCTTGGCCTTGGCAATCGCTTCGCGACTTCCAAACTCACCTAAATGTGCGCTTCCAACCACCAGGACAACGCCAATGTGAGGTTTGGCAATGGCACACAGTGCAGTGATATCTCCAGTATGTCGCGCGCCCATTTCAACGACGCAAAAACGTGTCGAATCCGTACAGCGCAAGATAGTAATAGGAACGCCGATCTCATTATTGAAAGATCCACTGGGAACAGTGCACTCCCCCATGATGGGAAGGATATGTCCCAATAAATCTTTTGTTGTGGTCTTTCCATGAGAACCGGTGATGCCAATAAAGGTGCATCGATTCATCCGCTCACGCACCACGGTGGCCAAGGTAGTTAGAGCCACGGCAGAATCTGCAACGACGAATGAAGGAATTCCTAAATTAATTGTGGTTATGGCAAAGCGCGCACCATTCGCTATCGCCTCTTGAGCGTAAGAATTTCCATCTACGCGCTCACCAGGCAGCGCCACAAAGAAGGAGCCTTCTTCTACTTTGCGAGAATCTATTTCTGGGCTCTGGGTGATTACCATCGCTGGGTCGAGTTCTACGATCTGTGCATCGATTATTTCCGCAATTTCTGCGACGGTTAACGCAATCATGCTAGCTCCTCAATTGCTCGAGCCAATTCGATCCGGTCATCAAAGGGAAATTTAGTTCCTTTGATTTCCTGGCCACGTTCGTGTCCCTTTCCAAGAACAATAACGCAATCTCCCGCTTCCGCTTCAAGCACGGCGAGTGCAATTGCACTACGTCGATCAGGTTCCACCAGATCGTGCTCGCTGCGGATATCTCCCACCATCTCAATGAGAATTTGGAGTGGATCTTCACTGCGCGGATTATCCGAGGTAAAAATGGCTAAATCTGATCCAGCCCTTAGGGCTTCTCCCATCAACGGACGTTTTGTCTTATCTCGATCCCCGCCACACCCGAGTACGGCAATAACCCGGCCTGTAGTGATTGATCGAGCCGTTGACAATGCACGACTCACCGCATCAGGTGTGTGCGCATAATCTATGAGAGCTAAGAATTTTTGACCCACAATTACCGGCTCCAGTCGACCTACCGGTGCCGTGAGCGCGCGCATGTAATAAGAGATGGCAACTGGATCGACGCCACTTTCTATGGCGAGGGCGATCGCTAGCAAAGCATTATCCAAATTGTGAAGTCCTAGGAGGGGAAGGTGCCCTTCGATGAGAATGCCACCAGGACCACGTATGACTATTTCGTAACCAGTACCTGAAAGGGCTGTGTCGAAGCCTTCGTAATACCAATCAGCTTTCTTATTAGAACGAGACAGGGATTTGGTAGGTATTTGAGCATCAGCAAAAAGTTGCAACCCATGAGGATCATCGATATTTACAACGGCGCTATCGGCATATTCCGAGGTGAATAAACGTTTCTTCGCCCGGAAATAACTCTCCATATCACCATGAAAATCTAAATGATCTTGCGTTAAATTTGTAAATCCCACCACTTTAAAGTGCGCTCCAGCTACCCGACGCAGTGCCAGTGCATGACTACTGACCTCCATGACTAAATTCCGCACGTGCCGTTCCCTCATGGTTGCAACGATCGCCTGTAGATCTGTTCCCTCGGGAGTGGTAAATCTGGCGGCAAATTCTTCACCACAAATCATGATTCCAATTGTTCCTATGAAGCCGGTTGTGCGGCCATCCAAACGCCAAATCTCTTCCACCAAGGCCGCAGTAGTGGTCTTGCCGTTCGTGCCTGTGATTCCCACTGCATCCACTGCGTCAAAGGGGCTGTGATAGAACCATGAAGCAATTGCACCAACCCATGAACGCGGGTCATCCAATATAAGTATAGGAACGGAGTCTTTGATCAATTGAGCGCCCAAAGGATCTGTAACGATCACGACCGCTCCGCGCGCAATTGCATCATGCACGAAGTGAGCGCCATGTGCTTTTCCTCCAGAGAGTGCAAAGAAAAGATCACCTGAATTAACTGCGCGAGAATCGAGAGTAACGCCTGTAAATTTAATATCTGGCTTAACCTTTTCAATGCCTACAAAATCCGTCAGCTCTCCCAAGCTCTTTTCGAAGGCGGCGATGGGCGATAAAGAAGCGCTTTCGGTACTCATGGCTTCACCGCAACTGGAGCCGCAAGCAGAGCTGCCTGAGTAAGTGGATAAGGTTTTTGCGTGGAAGGAATCGGCTGTACCTGCTTGGTCTGCAGAACGAAGCTCATAACCTTTTTAAAAACTGGTGCAGCAATTTCGCCACCAAAGTGCATGCCTTGCGGATTTTGAATAACAACACTGACAACATAACGGGGAGCTTCCGCTGGAGCCATTCCAATGAACGAAGCGGTATACCCGCGGTAACAGCCACAGCGAGAATCATGTCTCATGGCAGTTCCGGTTTTTCCAGCAACCTTGTAACCAAGGATTTCGGCAGCCGGAGCAGTTCCCTCGCTGGAGACAACTCCCTCCAACATGGTGCGGATCTTGGTAGCGGTATCAGCGCTAATAACTTGAACCTGCTGCCCAGGTTGGGATGGTGTGTATACGCCATTTGAATCAACAGTTCCTGCGACCACATTTGGCGTAACTCGAATTCCGTTATTTGCAATAGTTGCGAAAACATCGGTGGCTTGCATCGCGGTCACTGAATATCCTTGGCCGAAAGCTATCGTGGGAGCTGATGAAAGTGACCACGTCGACACAGGGTGCAAGATGCCTGCGGACTCTCCAGAGAGATTAGAGCCAGTAGCTTGTCCGATTCCAAACTTTCGTAGGTACGAGAAGAATAGATCGTTTGAAAGTGTCCCTCCTATTTGAATGGCACCGATGTTGCTTGATACGGCCAAAACTCCGGCAGTTGTTAAATGTTCGGTGCGATGGTTTTTGTCATCATGGAAGGTCCGTCCGGCAATCTTCAGGGTATTAGGAATGGTATAAACCGTCGTTGGAGTCGTAGTCCCCTGCTCGAGCGCAGCCGCGACCGTTATTACCTTTCCAGTTGAACCTGGTTCGTAAACATCTTGTACCGCAGGGTTGCTCATTTGGGCGAGCGTGATTTTTGCACGATTGGAAGGATTAAAGGTTGGTGCGCTGGCCTGTGCCAATATGGCGCCAGTCTTTGGGTCCATAACAATGACAGTGCCTGAGAGCGCTTTGGCGTTCTTCACCGCAGCAGAGATTGCATCCTGCGCCACCCATTGAATGTCACGTTCAATTGTAAGTCTGATATCTGCTCCAGGTTTTGCTGCAGTAATGAATTGTTGTGAACCAGGAATAATTGCTCCATCACCATTAACGTAGTCATACTCTCCATTGGAACCAGTCAACGCCGTGTTCATGCTTGCTTCAATTCCAGCCGCCCCTTGATTAGCGGCGTTTGTTAAGCCAATTAAAGATGAGGCAAGCACGCCAGTTGGGTAGGACCTGGTATATGCATTCTCACTAAAGAATCCCACCAAGCGTTTACCTAGCCCTCCAGGGCTCTTTTCAACCTGGGTGTTGTAGGTAGTGAGAGCGCTCTGAACATTGTCCCAAACAATAGGTACAACGCCATTCTCAATCACTTGATAGCGCTTCGTTCCGGTCAAGAGTATTTGCAAGGCAGCAACCGGCATTCCAAGTGCAGCCGCCGTTACCTGCGCTGTTGTTGCAGGATCGGCAATCATCGTCTGATCAACAATGATGTTCTTTGCCGCTTCACTGCGCGCCAGGACAATTCCATTGATATCGGTGATCGTTCCACGCGGAGCGAGCCATACTGATCTATTAACCATCTCATGAGCAGCCCGCTTGGCATATCCGCTGGCTTGTACCGCTTGCACATCGACTAATCGCACTCCGAAGATAAAGAATATAAAGAGGAAGGCCCCAACTAAATAGCGAATCCGCTTTCCGAATGCTTCATGGGAGGTCACTTGGTGGTCCCGCCATCGATGTTGAGGAAGTTAATCGAGAGTTGAGGTTGCATTCCCATCTTCGTGGCGGCGGTCGCCAAGGTATCAGGCGAGGAGAAGGCTGCCACCGCATTGAGCATTGCATCTCGCTGATCATTAACAGCCGCGAGATGCAGTTTCATATTTTCTAGCGTGAACGCACCGGAGGTGAGCGCGGTATTTACGCTGAGCAGGAGAAGGAGCCCAGCTGTAAACACCCCAATCAAAAATCCGATGAAAGCGCGGTTACTGACTGTCTGACTGTTGTCAACGGTTAAATCTGGTACGAGTTTGAGAGCAGCGAGAGTTTGGTCGGCAAATTCACGAACTCGCGAGCGCTGCGAAAGCGCTGGCGCTAATTGATCAATCTGTTGGATCGCCATTATGCGGCCAACCGTTCGACGGCGCGCAAACGCATAGATTGTGCGCGCGGGTTAATAACGATTTCAGCATCCGAAGCGGCTTCGCTCCCCCGCATAACAAGAGCGTATTTTGCGGCGCTATTTGGTAGGTCGACTGGCAATCCACGCGGCGTCTTGGACTCGGTAATCGCGGTAAGCGCGCTTTTAACGATCTTATCCTCGAGGGATTGGTAAGCCATAACAACGAGGCGTCCGTGAACTTCCAGTGCCTCTAATGCAGCAGGAATTGCACGTTCTAGAATAGCTAGCTCTTGATTCACTTCAATACGCAATGCTTGAAAGGTTCGTTTCGCTGGATTTCCCCCCGTGCGCCGAGCGGCGGCGGGGATAGCGTTTTTAACCAAATCCGCTAAATCTTTCGTCGTGTTCAACGCTCCCGCGGTGCGCGCCTCAATAATGAAATCTGCGATTCGCGGCGCAAACTTCTCTTCACCATACATGCGGAGAATGCGCACGAGTGCGCCATGATTATAAGTATGCAGAACTTCGAATGCGGTAGATCCTTTGCTTTGGTCCATCCGCATATCCAGCGGAGCATCATATGAATAGGCGAAACCACGTTCCCCGTCATCGAGTTGCATCGAGGAAACGCCCAAGTCAAAGAGGATTCCAGCAACTTTCTCAATCTGTTGATCTACAAGTATCGATTCAATCTGATCGTACGTTGTGTGCGAAATCAAGAGGCGATCGCCAAAGGGAGCCACGTTCTCACGAGCAATGGCGATTGCCCGCTCATCGCGGTCTATGCCAATGACAACGAGCGTGGGAAATTTCGCGAGCAGCGCTCGAGCATGTCCGCCAAGACCTAGAGTCGCATCGATGACATACGTCGTCGAATCGCTCTTGAGCGAGTATTCGATAGCAGGGGTCAGCAAATCAATGCAACGCTCTAGCGCGACAGGTATATGTTGCTTAGTCATCTGCTTCCCCTTTCTTCTTACCTAAAAACGAACTTTGCATTTTTCGTTGTGCTGGACTTCTCTGTTTAGGTCACCGCCGACCGACGGATCTTGGGGGAACGACGCCGGGGAAGTGGCGTCGTTAATATGAAGTCGGCGATGGCCTAACCAGAGATGTCAGAAGAGTCCGGGCAGCACCTCCGTCGAAACATCTGCAAAGCCCTTCTCGCGATCGGCGAGGTAGGTGTTCCATGCAGCGGAGTCCCAAATTTCTAATCGGGTATTGGCACCGATAACGACGCACTCTTTTTCTAGGCCGGCATAGCTACGCAGGCCGCTGGGGATCGTGACTCGCCCTTGCTTATCTGGAACCTCGTCATGGGCCCCAGCAAACATCACGCGCATGTAATCCCGAGCGCCTTTTTCGGTTACAGGTGCTTGGCGCATCCGCTCGGTAATGGAGGTAAATTCACTCATCGGAAAGACGTAGAGACAGCGCTCTTGACCCTTGGTTATGACAAGGCCCTTCGCCAGCTCATCTCGGAAGCGGGCGGGCAGGATAAGGCGACCCTTCTCATCGAGCTTAGGCTCGTGGGTCCCTAGAAACATTTTCTCCCCTTTTTCAAGCACTTTCCGTTCTCAATTCCCCCAAATTGTGAACATCCACCACTTTACTCCACTTTTCCCCTTTTTCAACCACCTTTGCCCACTTTCTTGCCTCGGCGCTCCACTCCTCCCCCTTGAAATTGAGCTCGCAGCGCGTGAGTGGCTATTAGGATCTGCACTCTTATGGCCAATCAAGAGGTACTCATAGAGGCGAAGCAGCTGGTCAAGCGTTACGGCGACTTCACGGCGGTAAATGGCATCGATTTTCAGGTGCGCAAAGGAGAATCCTTCGGATTTCTAGGTCCAAATGGCGCGGGAAAGTCCACGACGATGCGGATCATCGCTGCCACGCTGACTCGAACCAGCGGAGAGATCACCATTCTGGGGAAGGATCCTGAGAAATTTGGCCCAGAGATCAAAGCCCACTTAGGCGTCGTTCCTCAGACCGATAATTTGGATAACGCCCTCACCGTTGAAGAGAACTTGTACATCTACGGTCGCTACTTCGGTCTCTCCAAAAAATTCATTGCCCCAAAAATTGATGAGCTTCTAGATTTTGCTCAACTTACTGAAAAACGCTCGGTCAAAGTCGAGACGTTGAGCGGTGGAATGAAACGGCGTCTGACAATTGCACGCGCGTTGGTGAGTGAACCTGAAATCTTGATGCTCGATGAACCTACCACCGGTCTTGATCCGCAAGCTCGTCATATCTTGTGGGATCGCCTCTTCCGTCTTAAAGAACAAGGCGTGACTCTTCTCATCACGACTCACTATATGGACGAGGCCGAACAGCTCTGCGATCGCTTGATGGTCATGGATAAAGGATCGATCATGGCCGAAGATTCTCCCGCCGGATTGATCAAGAATTTTTCAACGAAGGAAGTTTTGGAAGTTCGTTTCGGCTCTGATCGAAATGCAGACGTGGCACCTCAACTAAAAGAGATGTGCGAGCGTATCGAAGTTCTGCCAGATCGCATTCTGATGTATGCCGATGATGGCGAAGTTCTGCTCCACGATCTTGGTCAAAAAGGGCTCCACCCACTTACATCACTCGTGCGTCGAAGTTCGTTGGAAGATGTCTTCCTTCGACTTACAGGTCGCACTCTGGTCGACTAAAGGTGGTGAATTAAGCATGGCTGCTCGCCAAGGTTCCCTCGTGATAGTAGATGTAGATCGCATCAAGAGGCACGGCGCTCTCTCGGTTGTCGAAGGTCGTCTCCTGGTACTTCTAAAATATATCCCGGGGCTGACTTCAGCGGCCGTTGCCAATCCATTCCTGTATCTCATCGCTATCGGCGTAGGTGTCGGAAAATTGATAAATGCTCACTCCGGCGGGGTAGACGGAGTTAAATATCTCACCTTTCTCGCCCCTGCCCTTTTATCTACCGCTGCGATTCAAAATGCATTGGATGAAGTTGTGTTTCCCACCCTCGAGGGCTTCAAGTGGAATAAATCCTTCTTTGCCATCAACTCAACTCCAATATCTGGAAGGCAGATCGCAAACGGAATATTGATTGCTTCCCTTGTACGAGTCACCTTCTCCGTCACCATCTACGGCACCATCGTCTACCTCTTCGGCGGATTTACATCTATTCGCGGATGGCTGGCTATACCTACCTCCTTTGCTGCCGCTGCAGCATTTGGCGCCTTTATTATGGGAATTGCGGCGTGGGCTAAGAATGATGATTCATTCTTTATGGTGCTCGGTCGCTTTGTAATGATGCCTCTCTTTCTATTTTCTGGCACTTTCTATCAACTCTCTTCGATGCCAATTTATCTCCGTTGGATTGGTTGGTTATCGCCACTCTGGCATACAACTGAACTTGGTCGATACTTAACATATGGTCATCACATCAGCGGATTGATGTTCTGCGTGCATATCGGGTATTTAGTAGCAATGTTCAGTTTTGGTATGCGCTTCGCACATCGTCAGTTTGAGCAGAGGCTGGCGAAATGATTACCGATAACGCAGTCTTGATAGCGCAATCACGGCGCGGCCGTTTTGCCGAAAGTCGTTACTCGGGCCGAGCACATATTCTGCTCGAACGAAGCCTCATTGCATTTAGGAACTCTGCATGGCTTGCAGTGCTCTCGGGTTTCTTTGAGCCAGTGCTATATCTGCTCTCTTTTGGATACGGGCTAGGCCATCTGATCGGGAAGATCCCCCTACAAAATGGCCACGTAGTGAGTTATGCCATGTACATCGCACCCGGCCTGCTAGCTACAAGCGCAATGAACGGTGCGATCTATGACTCTACGTGGAATGTCTTCTTTAAATTGAAACATGACCGCATTTATCAGGGAATGTTACAAACATCTCTTGGGCCGCTAGATGTCGCTTTGGGTGAGATCGGTTGGTCCCTGCTTCGCGGGTTCTCATATGCAGTTGGCTTTATGTGCGTTGTGGTACCAGCAGGTCTTATCACGAGTTGGTGGGGAATTCTGGCTGTACCCGCTGCCGTGCTCATCGCCTTTGGTTTTGCCTCAGTGGGCATGGGAATCACATCGTGCTTTAGCACTTTCCAGCAGATGGACTACATCAATATCGCGATGTTGCCGATGTTCTTGTTCTCTGGATCTTTCTACCCATTAACGGTATATCCCGGTTACTTGCAGGGAATATTAAAATCGTTACCGCTCTGGCAGGCGATCGCAATGGTTAGAGACCTTACCTTGGGAATTGTTACCTGGGGAATTTTGTGGCATGTGCTCTACTTCGTAGTTATGGCTTCTGTTGGCGTAACGATTACAACGCAGAGACTTACTAAACTCTTCTTGCGTTAATTAATTGTCGTAATTACGACGATCCCAACGTCCTTCAAGTCGATCACTCCACTTTGGCTTCTTCGCCTTGGGCATATTCCTTCCACCTTTGCTAAGCGAAAAATTAGTAAAGATAAAGAAGGCGCCCGCAAGAGCGACAACAAAGCCAAGCAATCCCACGGCAATCAGCTTGGCAATGAGGCCGCCAAAGAGAATTCCCATTCCAGCAAGTACGCCGAATATGCCATAAAAAACATAACTTCCCTGCTTAGTGCGTGCGCTACCCGTAAGGGTTGAGACGAGGCGGGGATCTTCTTGCTCGAAGGCAGCTTCCATCTCTGCAAGAAGTTTGCGTTCGTGATCAGATAGAGCCATGGCCAAAGAATAGAGCAGTCGTGCCTAACTTCGCTATCTAGAGCCGTGTTTGCTACCTCTCAGATTCCTCACTGCTTCGCTCAAATAATCGCGCCGGGCGGACAGAGGCATCTCCAAAGCGCGCCTTCGCTTGATCCATCGCGCGGGTCGCTTCGCGCCAGCCACTTTCGCGCTCCCCCAACTCCAGTTGCACTGGGGCGCCATCCGAATCCACCAGGTTTTCTAAGGCAATTCCAATTAAGCGGATTCGCGCGCGATCGAGTTTGAGAGCTATATATAACTTCTTCGCAAGGTCGTAGCACTCCTGCATTCCATCAATAGGGAGCGACACCGTCTTGGAGCGGGAGATTGTTTTGAAATCAGCGAAGCGCACTTTTATAGAAATAGTCTGCGCCGACATCTGGCGGGCGCGCAATCTGGCACTCGCTTTTTCGGTAAGGCGCAGCAGTTCGCGCAAGATCTCTTCTTGATCTTCTAAATCTCGCGCAAAGGTTTCGGCGGCGCTGATACTTTTATCGGGTTCGTCGGGAGTGACTGGTCGATAGTCACGACCCCATGCAAGTTCGTAGAGATGAACCCCGTTGGCTTCACCGAGCGCTCGTACCAGGGTCTGCCGCGGCGTATTGGCAATATCGCCCACAGTGCGCAGACCCAATCGCAACAACTCCTCATTTGTCTTGGGTCCAACCCCCCAGACCGCGCTAACGGGTAGCGGATGTAAGAAATCTAAGACTTTTGCTGGATCAACTTCGAGCATGCCATTCGGCTTGCAAGCCTGTGATGCTAGTTTTGCGATGAATTTTGTTGTCGCAATTCCCACCGAGCAGGTGATACCAGCTTGTGCATACACATCAGCGCGAATGCGCCGTCCAATCTCGGGACCATCGCCCATTAATTTGCGCGATCCCGTTACATCGAGAAAGGCTTCATCGAGTGAGATCGGTTCGACGAGCGGTGTGTAACTTTCGAAGATTTCCATAACCCCACGCGAAACTTCGCTGTAACGATGGTGGTTGGGAGCCACGAAGATTGCATGCGGCGCCATCCGTTGTGCGCGACCGACTGGCATGGCAGCGCGAATTCCAAATTTGCGTGCTTCGTAGTTGGCGGACAAGACGACTCCACGAGCTCCGGCTCCTACAACGACAGCTTTGCCACGCAGTGATGGATCATCTTTCTCGGCGACCGATGCATAGAAAGCATCCATATCCACATGGAGGATCGTTGCGATCTCATCCATGTTCTGGCTCATAAACTCGCAGATTACGCCACTTCTCGTAAGAGTCGGTCAGTTCCCACGCCTGCGTCGCACGCAATGAAATTCCGCGCGGGCCAGTGCGCCTGACTTCTCCCCGCACCAAGAAGAGTGAAGAGGTAAAGAGCAAGTTGCCACTGCTCTGCTGGATATCTTCGAAGAAGGTCACATCGTTGCAGCCATGCCCATCATCCAGGGTAAGGAAGATGACGCGCTTGCCGGTACGAATCGGTGGCATCTGCAGCGCCACCTTGACCCCGGCAACCAAGACCGATTCTCCAGAGCGTTTGTGAATCAGATCCGATGAACGCACAGCCCCCACATGGTTGAGAAATTCTCCATAAAACTCGAGCATATGGCGCGAGATATCCATGCCGGTTAAATCTAATTCGTGACGTACCTCTTCGGCGGATGACAAGCGCGGCAGACCGCTCGATTCGAGTGGCGGTGGAGTTAAGCCCAGAACCATCTGATTGGTCGCGGTCCCGCGCATACTGACGCTCGACAACTTATAAAGATCTTGTAAATGCAGTAGCAGGTCGCGGCGATTGAGATTGCCTTGATCTAGTTGATGCAGTTCATCAAATGCACCGACCATGATCAGCGCTTCGCAGATCGGTCTGCTGACCCCTGCACGTGCAACAAAATCAGCGAGATCAAGATAAGGGCGCGAGAGAATGATTCCCGCCAGCTCCCTATCGTTGATTCCCGCAATATCGCACAGCGCCATTCGAATCGCATATCCCCGCGCATCGGGCAGTACCAAACTCTTGCCGGTGCTCAACAGATCTGGGGCAAGGTAGGGAGCACGCGCTGAACCATCAAGGTCCACTCGTTCCACCCTGTAATCGCGATCAGATTTATTGACATCGATCGGCAAGATAGCGATTCCCCACTGCCGCGCTTCATCCAAGATCAAACGCTTGGGATACATGCCAGGATCATGGGTCAGCAACCCCGCGATAAAAGGCGCCATGTAATGGGTTTTAAGCCATGCCGATTGGTAGGTCGGCAGCGCAAATGCAGCAGCATGCGCCTTACAGAAACCAAAAGATGCAAAAGATCGCAATATCTCCCAGACCTCATCGATGACAGCGTTGGTATATCCACGTGCCAGCGCTGCGGGATAGAACCAATCGCGTACTTCTATCTGTCCTTCGGGGCTACCCATCTGGCGCCTGCGTTCATCGCCCGCCGCCAAAGTACAACCCGACATGATCGAGATAACTCGAATCACCTGTTCGTGAAAGACAACAACGCCTTCGGTCTCGTGCAGCACGTCATAGAGATCAGGATGAATCAGATCACGTGGCCTAAGCCCTTGCCTGCCATTTAAGAAGGGCACGATCATGTCGCTCTTAACTGGCCCGGGCCGGAAGAGTGAAATATCAATGATCAGATCGGTAAAGGTATCGGGTGCAAACTTTCCGACGAGTTCGCGCTGCCCTGGACTTTCAATTTGAAAGATACCCAGGGTGCGCGCAGATTTAATTAAATCGAATGTAGGCGCATCGTCGAGCGCAATCCCATCGATATCAAGATCAACGCCATCAACGCGTTTGATCTCACCCAGCGCATAAGAAATCGCCGATTGCATCCGCACTCCGAGAATATCGAGCTTGAGCAGGCCGATTGCTTCGACATCATCCTTATCAAATTGCAACATCGGATACCCGCTGGCATTGATCTCGATCGGCGCATAATCGAGCAGACCTGGATCGGATAAGACAACAGCACAGGGATGCATAGCCAGATGGCGCGGCAGGCCATCGAGTCTGGCGGCCAGGTTGATCGCACTCCTGAGCATCGGACTGTTGAGGTTAAGGCTTTTAAGCTCTGGCAGATTCTCCAAAGCCTTTTGAATATTACGCGATCTAATATGCGGCATCGACTTGGCGATCAGATCGATCTCCATCGGCGCAATCCCCAGCGCTGCACCCACATCGCGGATAGCATGACGGGCCTTATATGTTTCGACCATTGCAACGGTTGCTGTCGAACTATTGTCGCCTGGCGCATACTTTGTACTCTTAAAGCCATAGCGATCAAAGACCGCGCTATATATTTCTAGCCTGCGATCTGATTCAACATCGATATCGATATCGGGCAGCTCTGCCCGCAAGACAGAACAGAAGCGTTCCATCAAGAGCCCTTGGCTAATCGGTTCTACCCCAGAAATCCCCAGCAGATAACAGATCAAAGAGCCCGCACCAGACCCGCGCGCTGCCACCCGAATCCCCCGCGCCCGCGCCATATCGGCAACAGCAGCCACGCTTAAGAAATAGGGCTCAAAGCCCAGCGTTGTAACGGTTTCTAGCTCTTCTTCTAAACGCACCGCCGCCTTAACAGATAGTTCGCCCGTATAACGTGAGAGAGCGGCCCGCGTGCGTTGTCGCAACTCGGAAGGATCAACAATATGCGGCAGATGAATCGCACCCAGGCCAATATCTCGCCGCGGTGACAAGCGCAGCCGTTGTGCCAAATCTTCGGTATCTGCCAGCAAGCGGTTGCCGTTGCGCTCTCCGGCAGCCCGCGCGATCTCATCGCCCACCCAGGCCATCTCGGCGGGGTTCTTTAAATATGCTTCGCTATTGCTGCGCTCTACATGTTTGTAATGCAGCGGCACCAACTTGCGCGCCGAATCCAATACATCTGCCACCGGCCCATCTTTGCGATCGAGCATCCGTACCGCATTGCTTAAAATCGCGGGAAGATTGTTATCGCGCGCAAAGCCCAACATCCGTGCCGCATGCGTTGTCGACAACGGCCCCGTCCCCGCCCGCAGGTGTGAGGTGCATTCAATTACCTGTCCTGCAAATAGATCAGCTACAGAACCATAGATAGAGATCGCCTCTTCACCACGCCGCGCGTTGATCGCCGCCGCCAATTGTGAATCAACGCCATGCGCCAGAATTAATTGCGATGAATATTGCGCCGCCGAACTCAACACTTTATACGTTAACAATTTATCTTCACTCAAATTAATACTGGTGATCAAACGATAGAGCGCACCCAACCCATCGCCCTGCGCAAAGATGGTGACGCGATACTTCTTCTGCAGAAAACTTAGATTGACACCCAAGATCGGTGCCACACCCATCTCTTCACAACTCTTCGCAAACCTAATCGCACCAGCAGCGCCATCGCGATCAGTCAAGGCAATCGCACCAGCACCTTGCTCTGCAGCTCGTTCGACCAAACGGGCCGGCAAGGCAGTGCCATATTTAAAGGAGTAACCACTCGCCACCGAGAGGTGTGTAAATGGAATCTTCATGAAGGCCTGGATGTGGGGCGTATCTGCCACTTGCCAGTGATCTCATCCAACTCAATCTCAAAGGTCGCCAGCGCCCCCTCAGGAGCGGCTTCGACCCGCCAGATCGCCTTGCCCCCATCATCGAAGATCACATCTTCGAGTGGAGCCTTCTGTAGCCGACCATCATCGATCCGGTTCCACCAGCCCCCAGATTCGCGCCACCTCGACACAATCGCGTGCACATGGAAGCGCCGCCCCTTATAAATGAACTCCATGGGCTCGCCCTGAGGCGCAATTACCCGCGCCCCAGGCGTCTGGGCAGCCCCAGCTACCCCAGGGACGGATCCTGGAGTGGCTGGGTTTGAGGCTGATTCGAACATATGTTCGAAAGATAGTACCCCGAGGTGACAGGGGCAAGTGGCTGGGTTTTCAGCGTGATTAGACTCACGGAAAATTAAAAAGTGGGTTGGACTGAACCTAAAGTTCTAATCCCTTCAAGCGCACAATCTCGTTATTTGAGAGAATTCCTAGTGAAATAGTCTTTGAGTTGAAGCTGCTGGAATGATCACGAATATGTTTCTGCATGGTCTATTTCTTCTCATTGCAGGCATCAGTGCTGGACTAGGCGGCTCAATAGCCGGCATTGGTTCTATTTATAGCTATCCAGCGCTCCTCATTATTGGGCTAAATCCCTTGGATGCGAATGTAACAAATTCAGTAAGCCTGACATTCGTGAGTATCGGAGCTGTTATCGGCTCTAAGCCCGAATGGCTCCCTAAGAAGAAGCTTTTGATGAAGATGGCTCCCGCTACGTTTATAGGCGGAATATGCGGTGCGCTTCTCTTGCTCAACACTCCTGTCACGAGTCTAAGAATCATCATCCCTTATCTGCTTATCTTTTCTTCTCTTGCAGTTCTATATCCTCGCAATTCATCCTCAAGTGAAGTAACGAGAAGCAAGTTCGTCATTGTCACCATTATTGCCGGCGTGATCGGAATTTATAGCGGATATTTCGGTGCTGGCTCTGGGAGCATGACAATCGTCATATTGATGCAGCTTTTAAGTCTTGAAATCAAAGTCGCCCAGGCGATGAAAAATTTGCTCATCGGAGTAGCAAACGGAGTTGCGGCCTTCGCTTTCATTTTCTCAGGTCACGTGCATTGGCTCGTAGCGATACCCCTAGCCATTGGATGCTACATAGGCGGAAGAACTGGACCTTTCATCGTACGGAGAATGAACCAGAAGCACCTGAAGATCATTACCTCTATTTCCGGGTTGGTGTTAGCTACCTGGCTTCTTATTCGTCAGTAGTAGAAAAACAGGGGCCAACTATTTCTAAGATAGAAAAAGGCTCCCAGTTGTTCACCGAGAGCCTTTTTACATCCGCCTGACTGCAAGTAATCCTAATAGATTTCCACAGCTCGCGTCTATCAAGACTTGCTTGCATGCAGGGGATGAAATCATCCGAAAATTCTTACGCTTCTCGAATGCGGCTGTAGCTCAGTGGATAGAGCATCCGCCTGACTAACGGAAGGTCCGTGAGTTCGATTCTCACCAGTCGCATATATACAGGGTGACCTCCGCCTAGTCAGCGGGGTCACTTCTCTTTTTCCCAAACCACGAAATTCTGAAAGATCAAAAGATAGCTCCCAGTGCCCAGTTTCATCCCGCGAGGCGCACTAAAGAAATTTGATTTATTAGATTTGTGGACCAATACTCCCTGTTGGTTCTGAATCGTCCTTTAACTCTACAAAAATAACGTGGGTATCTGTTTGCCCGATGTTCTCACCTGCATGCATTTGAGCCGGAAGCCAACTGGTGGTTCCCGCGACAATTTCGACATCGCGGGTGGTTCCGTTTGCGTGCAGCCGCCTTGAAAAAGTGGTGAGGGTATACATAACGCTATTTGGATGCTCGTGTGGAGTGGTCAAATGTCCCGGTTTATCTTTGTATTCCAAAACGCGAACCCGATCATTTTCAAAGACCACTTTATAGCTCTCTGGGTTGGTGGTTACAGGGTCCAATTTCATCGCAACTACTCCGCTACCAATACGACTCTGGTCACATCAGTCGCACGAACGCGCAGAACCTGCTCCGCTTGTGATTTTGCACCATAGAAGACAAACCAACCATCTTTTAATTCGTATGCGACGGCCTTGACGGTCTCATTTGGCTTATCGATGTAGTACTCGATTTGATAGGTAACTACTTCCATGACAGCTCGATTCTCTTTAGAGGTTAATGGTATCTAGAATCAAATTAACGGGAATAGGTGCGAAAATGTGAGGATAGAAATCTCCCTCTCCCCCATCTTCCAAACGGACTTCGATACCGGCATTTGCGAGTGTTTTTTGGCTCATGACCAGAACCACTAAGTCGTGGGCGGTTGCTCCATATACATAATCCTTGGTGCCCTCTAATTGAATAGCTGTTGAAGCATGAATGAATCCGACTTGTTCGAAGGATTTGCCTTTTGTGGATCGATCGTAGATTCCAGTTCTTTGGGCTTGCTGCCATTCGGCGAGTGTCGTGACATGGTAGATCAGGTCGTCATGAGAATTTTCGGAGGCGGCCATGTCCATGCCCCAGTTTAACGAAGATGAATTTTGGCGAAAGGTACTTTTCTGGACTCTTTGTCGCCTTGATAGGGCAAGATGCAGCCATGGACGCGGTGCTAGCGATATTTAGCGGAGCCTTTATCGGCTCAGTACTCGGGTTTGTCGGAGCTGGCGGGGCCATGACTTCAGTCCCGATCTTGCTTTACATATTCCATTTCACTCCGACACAGGCGACCACTGCGGCACTTGCAATAGTTTTGCTGGCGGCTCTCTCAGGAGCAATTCCAAAGATGCGTACGCACGAAGTTCTTTATCGCGAGGCCTTCTCCATCTGGGGCATTGGGCTAGTAACCAATATTGGCGGGGCCGCACTTTCAAAACACCTACCCAACTCGGCCATTACGACAGGCTTTGCCTGCATTCTCGTCTTTGCTGGATTCGCGACTGCTCGCGGCCCTGTCAAAGTTGATGCCGAAACCCGGATGACAGTTGGAGTTCTAATAATTACCGCGCTCGGAATCGGAGCCATGACAGGCGTATTCGGCGTAGGCGGTGGCTTCCTCGCCATTCCTATCTTGGTTCTCTTTTATAACACCCCGCAGAACAAAGCGGCCGGTACATCACTATTAATTATCTCGATCAACTCCGCGACCTCTTTCTTGGGCCATCACGCGGTCTGGCATGAGGTGAAATGGGGAATCCCGGTTGGCATAGGTGCGGTCGCGATTGTCGTATCAATGGTGGCATCTCACAACACCAAACGTGTACCTGTGGCCTTGCTCCGTCGCTCATTCACTTATCTGTTGTTCGCTCTCGCTATCTTCACTTTGGCGAAGACATGGGTCTTCCACTCATAGGGTGACCTTGGAAGTTTTTGGGTAAAGTTCGGCGCGTGAAACTCTCCTACGAAAGATCAGGCAGCGGGGCACCGCTCATCCTGGTGCATGGAATGGGTTCTGCTTCAACCGCATGGAAAGTCATTAGACCCGCGTTGGAAGAGAAGTTTCAGGTCACGGCGATCGATCTTCCGGGGCATGGCAAATCAGATTTTGATCCAAATCAAGCGATGGATCCCTATTCGCTCGCCTTGCTTATAACGAAGCAGATGGATGAATTGGGAATTGAAAAAGCTCACATTGCGGGGAACTCGCTGGGCGGATGGATTGCATTGGAACTGGGAGCCGCATTTCCAGATCGCGTTTTAAGTATTACTGGTTTGGCACCTGCTGGTTTGTGGTTGGTGCCAACAACTCATCGCACGCTGCTCGGCGCAACTTCGAGAATTATGGCGCAATACACCTATAAATTTGCAGATCAAATAGTGGAGCAAGAATGGGCGCGTAAATTCGGATTCGCTGAGGTCAGCCCAAAGTGGCGCGAACTTCCACGCGATGTCATGGTCGACGCGGTTGTTGCCTATGGTGGTTCGGAAGGTTATTTTCCAGCTTGGGATGGCATGCTCACACGTCGCTTCGATAAAACAATAAGCGATTCGATTCCGGTGACAATTCTCTTTGGCGATAGCGATAACACCTTGCCAGCTCAAACTTCGCAAGAGCGAACACTGGCGCCGGCACATGCCCGTTGGATCACCTTGTCACAATCGGGCCATGCCCCAATGTGGGATAGCCCCCAAGATTGTGTCGCAGAGATAATCCGTACCGCCTCGCTCGTCCAATGATTACCGTTGTTTATTTGTGGCGTATTCCCCGCACGCGCGCTCCGCAGGCTATTTGGCATATGGCGGTAGATCGATTTTCACTCAAGAGGGATAAGTCGGTTGGATTTTTCAAATTAATTGGGACTGGAACCGGTGAAACTTTTACACCTCGCGATGCCGATCCAACCCTCTGGGGATTGATCGCCACAATGGGTGAAGAGAACGTCGCTGCCTTTGATGCCGGAACTGTCGTAACTACTTGGAGAAAGTTCGCGCTTTCAGAGAGCCGGTATCTCGCCTCCCCCATCTCCTCCCACGGTAAGTGGTCTGGCGCGGAACCTTTCGCAGCAGATTTAGATTTAGCGAAGTCATGGAGCGGTCAGGTCTTGGCGATCACGCGGGCAAAAATCCGCTGGAGTAAGAATCTGCGTTTTTGGCGCGCGGTGCCTCCGGTGATTGTAAGTTTGCGTGGTGGTGTTGGGGTTCAAGTTGCAATCGGTATTGGCGAAGCCCCGCTTGGACTACAGGGGACTCTCTCAATCTGGAGTGATTCCGCGGCCCTCAAAGCCTTTGCTTACAAGGGGGCAGCACACTCTGCAGTGATCCGCGAGACCCTCTCGCAGGGTTGGTACTCAGAAGAGCTCTTCGCTCGCTTTGCGCTTCTAGAGGTTCGTGGCTCTGTTACTAGCAACAAGTAGGGCAGAATAAAGGCGTGACCATCCGCAATTACCGCCCACGCCAACAAGCGCGTAGAGCGACGTCGCGGACACAGCTCGTGGGACTTTATATGGGAGTTCTAGCGGTTATTGGATTGCAAATTGCTTATCCGCTGGTCCACGGCAATGTCTTGCGCGATATCACCTTGGCGACAGTATTCGTAGGCGCTGCAACGATGGTCTTTCATTCATACCTAGTCTACGGTCCGCTCTTCGCTACGACATTTACCGTCGTTACCTTTGCTTACTCTTTGGGCATCGAAACTTTGGGCGTTAAAAGTGGATGGCCATTTGGTCGCTACCAGTACGACCACTCCCTCGGGTTTCAGATCTTCGGTGTTCCACTGCTTGTTCCCTTTGCTTGGATGATGCTTTCCTATCCCTTGCTTGTCGCGTCGCGTCGCGCCGCCGCTCGGTGGGTTTTTATTTACGGTGGAATTGGCCTCATGATTTGGGATCTCTTCTTGGATCCGCAAATGGTCGACGCAGGCCGCTGGAGTTGGAAATTGGTTGGTCCTCACACTCCATTCGAACCCCGAATCCCGCTCTCTAATTCTGCGGGTTGGCTCTTTGCGGGGATGGGATTAATGGCGCTATTGCAAAAAGTTTTACCCCACGGCCACCGCAGAAAAACGATCAATTCGATGGCGCCCGATCTCTTGCTCTTATGGACGCTCATCGGCGGGATCGTCGGAAATATCTTCTACTTCCATCACAAGCAGATCGGCATATTTGTGGGCTCCATCTTCTTTATTTATCTCATCCCATATTTCTTCCAGCTCCGCTTTGGTCGACCAGATACCGCATAGCCAATGATTTATCTCCTCGCACTTACCGCAATTCCACTCCTATTTACCATTGCCAATTCCCTCTCCATGCGCGTTGTACACAAAGGCCAAGCGAAAGAGATCAATGGTGCAGTTTCGATCTTGATACCAATGCGCAATGAGGCCGAGAATGTCGAAGGCGTACTTACATCTGTTGCAGCATCCCTCTTGATTCCAGAGCGCGAAATACTCGTGCTCGATGATCATTCTGAAGATGCCACATCGGCACTGCTGCAGGGTTTTCCCAGAGCAATAACCTATGCGGGTATCGATCTACCTGAGGGTTGGCTCGGCAAGAACTTTGCCTGCCACCAACTGGTTACCCATTCCAAAGGTGAATATTTAGTCTTTGTCGATGCCGATGTACGAGTTTCCGATTCTGCTATCGCCGCCGCAATTTCTTATATGGATTCTCTGGGCTGGGATTTCATCTCACCCTACCCCCGCCAGTTAGCGGAGACATTCTTCGAACGCTTGATTCAACCGCTACTGCAGTGGTCTTGGCTCTCCTCGGTGCCACTGCGTTTTGCGGAGCGCGCAAAGTTTCCCTCCATGATTATCGCTAATGGTCAGTTCATGATCGTCAAACGCCAGCCCTACATTGCGGCAGGTGGGCATAAGGCCATCAGACACGAAGTGCTTGATGATCTCGAGCTAGCTCGCCTTTTAGTAAAGAGTGGATTTAAAGGCGGAGTCGCCGATGCCAGTGGAGTCGCAGCTTGTCGTATGTACACAACGCAGACTGAGCTCTTTGATGGTTACACCAAATCGCTCTGGCGCGCCTTTGGTTCTCCGCTCGGTGCTTTCGTTATGAGCATCTTCCTATTTCTCACGGGCGTGCTTCCGCTCCTGCTCGCTCTCGCGGGATACCGCACCGCCTGGCTCGGCTATTTCATCGTCGTGCTCTCGCGTTATGTATCTGCACTGCGAACACGTTCAACACCGAGTACCGCACTCTTACATCCGCTCGCTATCCTCACTCTCCTCTACCTCATCATCAAATCGTGGTATCAAAAATCAACGGGCCAATTAATGTGGCGCGGACGGAGCGTGGCTTAAGTGTCGAAGATAGTTGTCATTGGCGCAGGCGTAGGTGGTATGACGGTCGCCGCCCGTCTGGCAAAACAAGGACATGAAGTCGCTATCTATGAAGCATCTGATCGCACCGGGGGCAAGTGTCGAACAGAATGGATCGGCGATTACGCCTTTGATACCGGACCATCGCTACTGACACTTCCCGCTATCTATAAAGATTTCTTTCTTAAGACCGGCCCACGCTTTGAAAGAGTGCTAACTAGCACCGCCGTCAATCCCTCATTTACCTATAACTTTGCCGATGGAAAGAGCGTTGACTTCATCAATCTCGATCTTCCCAAGACCTGTGCCGCTATCGATGCGTCGCTTGGCGTCGCAGCTGGTAACGCCTGGCATACTCTCATGCAACGCGCAGAGATAATGTGGGATATCTCCAGAGTTCCCTTCGTGCAATCCGAACTTACCTCCATCTGGAGCTTGCTCAAACGTCGCGATTTAATACGTGGAATTCGACAGATCGCCCCATACAAATCTTTACGCAAGGTAACAAGAGAATATACGCACGATCAACATATTCAAAAGATCATCGATCGCTACGCAACTTATACGGGTTCAGATCCGCGCAAGGCTCCCGCTGCGCTTTTAACTATCGCCTTCGTGGAAGCCAGTTTTGGTGCCTGGCACTTGTCGGGCGGAATTGGTCAGTTGAGCGTTGCGCTAGAAGATCGCTGTCGCCTGCTCGGAGTTGATATTCACCTCAACTCCGCCGTTACAAAGATCAATACCGCAGCAGGAACCGTCACAGGAATAACTCTGGCAGATGGCGAGCAGGTAAGCGCAGATTTAGTTGTTGCTAATGCCGATGCCGAAATCGTTTACAACCAGCTTTTAGAACCCACTGTGCGCCAAGCAAAATCCGAACGCAAAAAGTTGAAGCGCGCCGAGAAATCTTTGGCAGGTTTCTCGCTCTTGCTGGGGCTCGATAATTCCAAGATGGATGGCCCTTCTCCCGAAATTAACCATCATTCCATTTACTTCCCAGCAGATTACGATGCTGAGTTCGATGCAATCTTCACCAAACACATTCCGGCTGCAGATCCAACCATCTATATCTGCGCTCCGCGCGACCCCTTGATGGTTAAACGTGAAGGTACTGAGAATTGGTTCGTCCTAGTAAATGCTCCCCGGCATGATCCTGCATCTGGATGGGATTGGAGTACGGGTGGTGAAAAATATGCAGAACAAATCATTGCAAAACTTGATGCGTTGGGGCTACGAGTGAGCGAACGTCTTGATGTAATGGAATATAGGACGCCGCTTGATCTGCAAAATGAGACCAACGCTCCTGGTGGATCTATCTATGGAACATCTAGCAATGGAGCGATGTCAGCATTTTCTCGCGCCAAGAATCGATCTCCTGTACAGGGTCTCTTCTGTGTTGGTGGATCAGCTCATCCAGGCGGTGGACTACCCCTGGTCGGAATTAGCGCGGAGTTAGTCGCCGAGGCGATCGGTGGCACTCAAACGGGTGTAGCCGCTGCGCATCACAGTCACTAAAGCAATTGCTTGCTGCACAGTCCAGACGACTGCAAGTGTTGTTATTGCAGAAACTTTGATGTCATAAGCCAAGATCGCGACCGCTAAAAAGGATGCACGAACCGGCCGTTCTGCGATCGTTACGACATCAATGCGATAGTCCCCAAGTCCCGCAATGCGGGCACGGCAATATTCTTGAGTAAATGCGAGCACCCAGGCTATAGCAATCAACCAAGCGGGTGCCCCAAGTTTATAAAAGGCGAGAGCCCAGAAGGTTTCTCCAATACGATCGCTAAGAGCATCTATCATCGCGCCTCGCTTGCTTGCCTTGCCACTTAAAATCGCAACCGAGCCATCAATCCCGTCGCTGACCAGTGAAATGCCAAGGAGGACGATGCAATAATTTCTGTTGGCCTCAGAATATGTGAAGATCGCGGCAATAACTCCGATGAAGCTCAATAGATTGGGTGAAACTTTTAAGCGAACGAGCGGTCGGGAAATGGCATACGAGATAGCAAGCCAGCCTTTAACTACCCCCGTGACATACGCTCCGCCGTGGAGTTCACTCCATCGAGTAAAGAATTCTTCACGTTTCATCGCAATCCAATGTTCTTTACGATCGCCGTCGTAGCTGCAGCCTTGTTCATAGTATAGAAATGGATTCCAGGAACACCAGCCCTTATCAATTCTTCGCACAGTTGAGTCGCAATCTCTATTCCTAATGCAACTCCCGCTTCTTCATCACCTGCTACGTCAGCAAATCGTTTGCTGATCGACGCTGGAATATGGGCCCCTCCCAGATCAGCCATGCGAGAAAGCTGCTTGAAGTTAGTTATTGGGAGTACGCCCGCGATGATGGGCAGGGACGAGCCCACAGCGGCGAGCGCATCAACCAATCTCGTATACGCCTGAATATCGAAGAAGAACTGCGTTGTGGCGAAGGAAGCTCCATGTGCCTCCTTGCGGAGCAAGGTCTGAATATCGGCGGCCAGGTCTCCGTGCGAAGCGGGATGCCCATCAGGAAAGGCCGCCACACCTACGGCGAAGTTGCCGCGTGCACAGGCGAGATCTACCAATTGGTCAGCATGATCGAATCCGCCATCGGTGGAAACCCACCGAGCGCTCGGGCCCCCGCTTGGATCACCGCGCAGCGCCAGAATCGTTGAAATATTCGCTGATTGATATTGATCCAAAATCTTCTCGAGTTCAGCCTTGGTTGAACCCACGCACGTGAGGTGGGCTACCGTTGGAATGCCTGTGTGAATTGTAAGTTCTGAGGCGATACGGATCGTTCTGTCGCGAGTGGATCCCCCTGCACCATACGTCACCGATACAAAGTCAGGGGTCAGCAGCGCCATCTCTTCGACCGCCTCCCAGAGGCGTGACTCCCCCGACTCATCCTTCGGTGGAAAGAGTTCGATAGAGAACGTTGTGGATTTCTCAGTTCTCGTCTTCATAGCGGAGCAGGGTACCGTTACCGAGTGGACTTTGATGGCATTCGCGGACTCACTGGAGCAATCAACACTTCTCTCGGCGAATTTTTTGATCACGAGTCAACATACCTGCGAAAAATAGGCAGCGAACTTAATCCAGTAGCCGATGCACTCGGCCGTTTTCTGCTAGACAGTGGAAAGCGTCTGCGCCCCCTTTTCGCCACGATAGGTTATTTAGGAGCCGGCGGAGAACTCACTCCACAGATCATTCGCGCCACATCAAGTTTGGAATTAGTACACGTATGTGCACTCATTCATGATGATGTCATGGATGCATCAGATACAAGGCGTGGTGCACCTGCAATACATAAACAGTTTGAGGGTCTTCATGACGCTCAAGGTCTGCACGGTAGCAGCGAACAATTTGGAGTCGCTTCGGCGATCTTGCTCGGGGACCTCGCCCTTATCTGGGCCGCGAAGGCGTTGCATGAATCCGGGGTGCCCTCTGAAAGCATTCTGCACACTCTTCCGGTCTACGACGAGATGCGCGTTGAATTGATGGCCGGCCAATACCTGGATGTGCACGAACAAGCCCTTGCCAGTGAGAGTGTCGAACGTTCTCTGAAAGTTGCCCGATACAAATCCGGGAAGTACTCCATTGAACGCCCATTACATTTTGGCGCCAGTCTTGCTGCGGGATCTTCGCCACAGGTCATCGAGATCTATTCAGGCTATGGTCTACCGCTGGGAGAAGCTTTCCAACTTCGCGATGATGTCATAGGAGTCTTTGGGGATCCCGAGAAAACCGGCAAGCCCGCAGGCGACGATCTCCGTGAAGGTAAGCGCACTGTATTAGTCGCCATGACACTTTCCAAGGCAAATTCCGCCCAGCGAGCAGAATTCCTCGAAAACTTTGGCCGTAAGGATTTGGATTCAGGACGGATCGATTCTTTGCGGCAGATCATCGTCGATACCGGCGCACTTGCCGAACTCGAAACTATGATCGAAGTCATGACATTCAAAGCGCATGATGCACTCTCACATGGTGGAATTACCCCAGAAGCCGTCACCTACTTAAATGAGATGGCTGTCGCTGCAACACAACGCAGCTCGTAGATATAAGGGGTCCTGGGTGCGTCAAGTTAAAGGCAAGAGCGATCATGTGGTCATTGTTGGAGCTGGCCTTGGTGGTTTGAGCGCTGCGCTCCGCCTAGCCGGTGCAGGTCGCAAGGTAACGGTAATCGAACGCGAATCAGTTCCGGGCGGTCGCAATGGATTGCTGCAACGGGACGGTTACTCGTTTGATACGGGGCCATCCGTTTTAACCATGCCATCTTTAATTGAAGATGCACTCGCCTGTGTAGGAGAAGATATTAAGGACTGGCTCGAACTCGTCCCAGTCGATCCGCTCTACCGCGCTTTCTACCACGATGGAACTCATCTCGACGTCCATGCCGACACTCAGAGAATGCAAGATGAGATAGCAACAAAGATCGGGGCCACAGAAGCGGCCGGTTATGGAAGGTACGTTGACTTCGTTACTAAGCTTTACAAATACGAGATGAATGATTTCATCGATCGAAATATCGATTCACCTTTGAATTTGGTTACACCTAACCTCGCGCGATTGGTTGCGCTCGGTGGATTCCGTCGTTTAGCCCCAAAGGTCAATCAGTTTCTCAAAGATCCAAGAACTCAGAAGGTTTATTCATTCCAGGCAATGTATGCAGGTGTAAGCCCACAGCAAGCTCTCGCTATATACGCCGTTATCGCATATATGGATTCGGTCAACGGGGTCTTCTTCCCTAAAGGTGGCATGCATGCTGTCCCTCGTGCTTTAGCAGGAGCGGCCGAAAAGCATGGCGTCACGTTCAAGTACAACACGACTGTTACGACCGTCGAAAAAAGTAATAACCGCGCCACCGCCGTGATCACCGATACTGGTGAACGTATCGAGTGCGATGCGCTCATTTTAAATCCAGATCTGCCCGTCGCTTACCGTGATTTACTGGGCTATACCCCGCGCAAGGTTAAGAACCTTCAGTACTCACCATCGTGCGTAACGCTGCTGGTGGGAACTAAGAAGAAATACGATCACCTCACCCATCACAATATTCACTTTGGAGAATCATGGGATCAGGTCTTTGATGAACTGATCAATAAGCAAACGTTGATGACCGATCCAAGTCTTCTGGTCACAATTCCCACCTACGATGACCCTTCATTAGCTCCCAAAGATCGCTCCTCGTATTACATCCTCTTTCCTACGCCTAATCTAGATGCCAACATTGATTGGCGCACTGAAGGACCGCGCTACCGCGATGAAATGCTTCGCATCATGCAGGCTCGTGGCTATGAAGGATTTGCCGACTCGATCGAAGTCGAAGAGCTGACAACACCCTTGGATTGGCAGGAACGTGGAATGGAGCGCGGCGCCCCCTTTGCTAGCGCGCATACATTCTTTCAGACCGGTCCATTTAGACCACGTAATCTGGCGCAAGGCTTTGAAAATGTGGTCTTTGCGGGATCAGGAACCCAACCTGGTGTTGGCGTACCGATGGTTTTAATTTCTGGTCGCTTAGCCGCAGAACGAATTGTGGGAGCGACAAAATAAAGTGGATGAGTTAACCGCTGCTGGAATAATTGATCCGGTACTCCGTGCCTCATATGCAGAGTGCAAGCGACTTAACTCTTTACACGGCAAGACTTATTACTTGGCAACGCTTCTGCTTCCTAAAGCAAAGCGCCCCCACGTTCATGCGCTCTACGGTTTTGCCCGGTATGCAGATGAGATAGTTGACGATCTCGCATCTTCTCTCTCGATCCCCGAGAAATCAGCCCTCTTAAAGAGTTGGGGTGATGGGGTTCTTGCCGATATTCGTCGGGGCACCAGCAATGACCAGGTAGGTCGTGCGCTGGTCGACACCGTACAACGATTCGACATCCCCATTGCCCACTTTGAAGCATTTCTTCGCTCGATGACCATGGACCTGTCCATCACTCAGTATCAAACGTACGAGGACCTTATGGAATACGTTTATGGGAGCGCCGCAGTCATCGGCTTACAGATGGTTCCAATTCTCGGTGCGACCGATCCCGCTGCTTTTGCGGCGGCAGAAAAGCTCGGAGTGGCTTTCCAACTTGCCAATTTCATTCGGGATGTTAGCGAAGATCTCGATCGCGGACGTATTTATCTACCTCTCGATGAATTGCAAGCTGCGGGCGTTACGCCAGAAATGTTGGCCGAAAAGAAATTAACCCCCGAGATAAAAGCAGCCCTCACCTTCCAGATAGCAAGGGTGCGTCGCCTACAGGCGGAAGCTTCTGCTGGTATCAAACTTTTGGACCGTTCTAGCCAGCCATGCATCAACGCCGCCTCCGAACTGTATTGCGGAATTGTTGACGAAGTAGAGAAGGTCAACTACGAAATCTTTGCTCAGAGGGCAACCACTTCTACCTGGCGTAGGCTCAAAGTCGCACTCCCTGCTTACGCCAAGGCGCTCCAAGCGCGCTAGAGTTACACCAACGGGAGCCGCTTATCGTGGCTGAGAGGACCTGATCTCCAGGTCGACCGTATGACCAGTTCGGTAATGCGAACTGTGGAGGGTTTAAATTATGCACTCAATAAATCATGCACTCATGACAGGTATGTTCACCGCCTGGGGTTACAAACTCACATACTTGGAGTTTTTTGCATTTATAACTTCGGTGATTGGCGTCGCCTACGGAATCTTTGGCCCGCGCATCACCTGGCCGTGGTGGAATGTCAGCAGCCTTTTGTATGCAGGACTTTTCTTCGAACAAAAATATTATGCCAGCGCCCTTCTCCAGTTCGTATTTGTTGCCGGTGGAATTTGGGGTTGGTTCGGTTGGGGTCCTAAAGGGGCGAAGCCAGCGAAACTCTCATTGCGCTCTAATCTCTACTGGATCGCTGGATACTTCGTAGCATGGTTCGCCCTCTATCCCGTGCTTGTGCATATCGGCGCTGCTGCATCGCTCACAGATGCCTTTGGTTTCGTGGGAAGTTGCATCGCGCAAGTATTAATGTGCTTGGAGCGCTATGAGGCATGGCCACTCTGGCTTGTCGTTGATGGCGTTTATACCTATCAGTTCTGGCATGGCGGGTCTTACCTCACTGCAATTTTGTACTTCATCTTTGTTCTCTTGGCCATAGGTGGATGGAAGCGTTGGTTGCGAGTAGCCAACATCCCCGCTTCCGCGATCAGGTAAATGGCGTAAATGATTATCACGATCGATGGCGTTGCTGGGGCAGGTAAGACAACGC
>Ga0118677_10000685_pt1 | contig 73816 bp, 33 predicted proteins | sample AliMusrvi5mmetaG_FD_86154 | JGI IMG/M metagenome (GOLD analysis project Ga0118677, IMG submission 86154) | reverse complement strand
GGGCCCATCAGGCCTGCCCAGCTCTTTTGGCTTCGTACGCATTTGCAAATTTGGCCAAGCTAACGCTCATTAGCCAAGCTTCCTGAGCCAAAAGGGCTGGGCCTGCGGCCGGCCCGGCGACTTCGCGCCGGTTCCTCCTCGGCCCGATCCGACCCATGGCTGCCACCCGTCCAACTATACCCCGCCGCCATCCTTCCGATGCTATTACTCGACACCACCGCCGCTCATAAAAAAATAGAATGCCTCTTGCGGTCTTTCCAATTCGACACAGGAGGCATTCCAACATGATGATACGTCATAAACCGGGCAGTTTTAAAGTGGAAAAATAGAATTCTTCGCTTACTTCTTTCGCGGGACTGCCCATTCTCGCCGATCTGACACATTCCTGCGCCAAACCCGCCCGCCACTTTTGTATTATCGCTGTAAGGATCTGCTTTTTACAAATTTTCGAGACATCTGAATGAAAAGGGTGGGGACAATATACTAATAATTCAGGAAGTTGTTGAACATCGCCGGCGGGTATCGGTGGAGGGGTGACAGGCATGGGTCGGATTTAGTCGAGGAGGAACCGGCGCGAAGTCGCCGGGCCGGCCGCAGACTAAATTCGACCCATGCCTGGCAGGACCCCGAACTTGCAGCCGCAGATAACTACATTATCAATGGATCCCGGCTTACAGATTGCCGGGATGACGACCGCCGGCGTAAGGAACTCAATAAAAAAACCGGGATGTCCTTTCGGGTATCCCGGGTCTGGCAATAGACCCCGCCCCGCTCTTTTGGCTTCGTGACTATTGCCATTGCTCAAGCTAACGTCAATCAGCTATGCTTACCGAGCCAAAAGGGCGGGACTCGCGGCCCGGCTGACGACTAAAACCGACAACTCTCCGCTCATTCTAGCACCAGGACACACCCCGGGCGCGGAGAGACTTTTCATAATTTTATAAAACCACCCGACTTTTGTATTATAGTTGTAAGGATCTGCTTTTGTTTATCAATTTTTTTGTTTTTTAAAAGAGGGATTCTCAATGGAAGCGAACTTACTAGTTTATCCTCAGAACTATATCATCAACGCCACTGCTCCAGCCTCTGAAACAGCAGTTTCGGACGTATTCCTGCGTGCCGTGATCGTACAAAATAATGGAATAAAGCCTCTTACCCTTAAAAGTCTCACCTTTGATTATTCGAACAGCGGGCAAAGCCTGAAATCCGTTTCATACGGAGCCGCTTCCCTTGCCGAACGCATAACCTCATTTCAGAAGATGATAAGCAAGATCATCTTGCGCTTTGGCGACAGTCTTATCCCGATGATGTTCGGACCGGCATCCACATTGGAGTCCTCACTCATTACCGCGGATATCGCCATTGCACCGGGCAAACAGGCCGGGATATATGGCGAACACCTTAGATATTTAAGTAAGACGGAAATTGATGCATGCACAGTCACCCTGACTTACCTGATAGGGGCTAAAGAATATCAGATAAAACAAATTGTTCCTGTGCTGGAATTCCGGTCTAAAAACCAGTATTCCTTCCCTCTTGGCGGGACGTGGCTTGCTATGGGGACATTCGATGATGGGATTACCCATCGGTTTTTTCCCTTTGAAGAATTTGCGATGGATCTTGCGACATTGGGGCCGAATCTGGAAACATTCTCCGGGGAAGGCCGGCGTAACCAGGATTTCCCTATGTATGGGCGGCCGGTGCTGGCTGTGGCGGACGGGAATGTCGTTTCCGTATTAGACGAGATCCCGGAAAACGAACCGGGCAAACAGCTCACTACAGAAGTTAGGACCGCGATAACACGTAAATATGGTTTGGCATCGGCTCTTGCGGGGAACCATATCATTATATCCCACCCGGACGGGGAATTTTCGTTTTATGCCCACCTGCTCCCCGGTAGTCTCACTGTAAAAGCCGGGCAGAGCCTACGTCAAGGCGAACAGATAGGGCGTTTAGGAAATTCGGGGAATTCCTCCGCACCGCATTTACATTTTCACCTGATGGATGGCCCCACCCTTCTGGCCAGGAGTTTGCCGATCCAGTTCATGAATGTGCAGGACGGGGGCTTGGGACCAATGCCGCTTATAGAGCGGAATGTTTCCCTGCTTAAAACAAAGTAACTTATACTGAAGGGACGTTGGCGACGCTGCTTCCGAACTTCCTAACTTTGCGGTGCTATAAGATAAATCAGATTGAGTTAGGAAGATGGGAAGCAGCGCCCCTACATCCCAAAGCAGAACAGAAGACTTTTATCGCCCCCAAAAAAGTTGGCTCAAAAGGCTCCTGCCTTTTCCTATGTCAACGGTGTCGGCGTAGGATTTCGGCGTCTAATTTGTCTTTTTTTCGGCCAGTGGAAATCTTGTTTTTGATCAGATCCGGTTTGGCAAGCAGCGGAATTTTAAGCCTTTCTACTTTGTGCTCTTCCCGGTGGCGGTAGGCATTTTTAAAAGACACGCCGTCTATACTGGTTAAAATATCTATCCGGCGCGGCACCACACCGATCTGAAAGACAACGCCTTCATCCGCAAAAGTTTCAGGGGTTATCTGGCGCATCGGAGCGCCGAATTCTTTGAGCGCTTTATAAACTTTTTGCGAGTTTTCCGGGGATGGATCAACCCAGACATCAAAATCGCCGGTGGCACGCACATAGCCGTAAGCGCCCATAGCATAAGCGCCTATCACCAGAAAACGGACCTTATTCCCGGATAAGGCGCGCAATATGTCTTTGTAATCTTCGTTCAGCATTCCTGGAGCCGTTCATTCCCCAAACTTCGGCTGTTAAGTCCCAGATACAGGAAATACGCCGCGCGGGAGTGGCGTATACAAAGCCGTCGTCCTGTGCCGGGTTTTTTATTAGTTTTGCCACATTCCGCCGCATTACCATTCCCATATTATAGCAAGGAACAATCGGCAATTCTCAGCGATTTTTTGAATAATTCTCACAAGGTTTAAACCGGCGGGGAAGATCGTGGTACTTCGAAGCGTTACGCCCAAAGTGCGGGGCGGTAACGTTCCTGACGCCGGCGGCTGCACGTGCGGGATGGCCGCGGCGGCCAGGTCGGGATCCTGCCAGGCATGGGGCGGATCGGGCCGAGGAGGAACCGGCGGCGTCAGGATCAAAAATTAAAAATGCTCCATGATCCAGGGCAGAGCCGTGAGCGCGGAACCGATGATAAAGATAAAAAAGGCGTTGGAAATGAAATACGGGAAAACTATCAGGCCGGCCCCTATGAGCATCAGCGGAACGTCGAGCTCCTTCATCCCGCGTTTGAAATAGAAAAGGCCGATACCGCTGAACAGAAGCGAGGCTAATATCCCCCACATGCTGAAACCGGACAAAAGCCCTCCCGCCGCGGATTTTCCGCCGGAAGAAAGGCTCTGTGCGGCGTCAACGATCCCATCACTGGAGTCCATAGGTCTATCTTACATTAATTTAAGCCTAGCCATATACAAAGTCAAGAAGTCGGCACCTAAATTTTTCTCACACGAAGCCACAAAGGCACGAAGAAGAACCGAAACTGAGATTATTGACCTACGCATAAGTAATAGAAATGCTGGCCGGGAGATTTTGGAGCGAAACAAGGAACAAAGAGCGCGGCATAGCTGGGCTATGTAAGCGATTTGTGACGAAGTTGCAGCCCAAAAGCGCCCGGCCCTTTCCCGAAGGGAAAGGGAGGCTTGCCTTTGAGCGACTGCTTCGTTGCTCCTCGCTCACAGACCAACCGGTATGCTCGTTCGTCGCGCCTCGCATTCATCTCAAATCCAAGCCTCCAACAATTCTATTATTTATGCGTAGGTCAATAATATGGATGGACAGGATATCTAGGATAAAGACGGGACCTAAACACGAAGTTCACAAGAACTAAACATACCGACAGTATCTCACACTAAGAGCTTATCCGCAAATAGCATCTTGGCTGCAATTTCAGCTTTTGGCCTGCGGCTTCGTTGCTCGTCGCTTACAGGCTCTGGTCGAGCCTGCTCGCTCCTCACGCCTCGCCTCGGCTCAAAATCTGAAATTTCACTTTAAGAGCATAATCGCGGATAAGCTCTAAGCCGCAAGTGCACAAAGTTCTAAGGGGTATCAGAAATACGTTTTACTATTTTGTTTTCTCGGCTGCCTTCGTGGCTTCGTGCCTTTGTGTGAGATTAATTTTTCTTTACGCAGTTCTTCGTCTTCGTTCTGACTTTGTGTCTTTAGCGGTTTATTTCGTGGACGCTCCGGACGCTGAAAATTATCATATATTCCCGCTTACGGCCGCAGCTGACGTCTCCTGCGGCCTATTTTGTATAATTTAGCGGCGGCATTCGATTCTTTCTCCGCTTGACCGGTGAATATGTCTTCTTTTTTAGCCATTGATTTTGAGACGGCCGATTACGGCAGGGATTCCGCCTGTTCGATAGGGCTCGCACGCGTGGAAGGTCATAAGATCGTGCGCAGCGGGCATTATCTTATCAGGCCGCCGCGCCGCACTTTTATTTTCACCGAGATACACGGTCTGACCTGGGAGGACGTGAAGGACGCACCCGCCTTCGGACAGCTTTGGCCCGAGATCGAACCTTTCTTTAAAGGCGCCGAGTTCTTTGCCGCCCATAACGCGAGCTTCGACAAAGGCGTTCTGTACGTCTGCTGCACCCAGGCCGGGCTGCGGGCCCCGGAGCAGCCTTTTCAATGTACCGTAAAGCTGGCCCGCAGCGTTCTTAAGATCTCCCCGGCGAAGCTCTCCCATGTATGCCACCACCTGAGCATTCCGCTGAAGCATCATAACGCGCTTTCGGACGCTGAAGCGTGCGCGAAGATAATGATAACCGTCCTTGAGTACCAGGCCGAACTGGCGCGGGACGGAAAGTAAACCTACCGGCGGACTTTGCAGAATTAGCCGCAATAAGGCACAAAAGTCATAGAAATATCTCTCACAACACATAGCCGCGAAGTTTTACCGATTTACCCACAAAGGTCACAAAGTTTTGCATGGAAAGTTCACGAAGTTTATACTAAAATCCAGCTTTGTGTCCTTATCTGTTCCGAACTTTGTGCACTTCGTGTTTATTCCGAGTTTTTAAACAAAAAAGGCAAAAATTAAACATTCACATGTATGGTCAGGATATACAGGATAGGGTCTAATATCCGGCATCCTGTTCATCCTGTATATCCATGTAATCTTTTCATGCTTCTTCGTGTCTTTGTGCCTTCGTGTGATAATGCACGTATTACTTATTATGTCTTTCGCCCATCCGCGCGGCTATCCCTTTGTCTTTTGTGCTTTGTGTACCTTATGTAGCCAATCCCGTCCCCCGGTCTGGGTCTTGACAAGTCAAGACTGGGGTGCTATACTCATTATATAGTCTTGATCTCTAGTTCAGATGCGTCGGTAGTCCGGCCGTGCGGCCGGCTGGTTTCCGGGGAGGAGCCCCGGCCCCCGACGCGGTGTCTGCCGGCTTAGCGCTTACTTCGTTCGTGTTGCTTCGCGCGGCGCTCCCGGCGTTTCGGTACCCGGCCTCCGCCAGCTGCGGAGATGTTCCCGGGACAGCAGTAGCGCAGGAGGTATGTGTTCCCTGAGCAGAGGCTGGCCCGCTCGGGACCCAGCCTGGAGAGAGCCCCCCGACCCGGGGGGCTCTCGTTTTTTTCCATTATTTAGATACCATCATATCCGCTTTCGCCACTCCGCTTTCTATGGTACCGGCCTGCCGGAGAGGCCGCCAAGAACCTTCGCGCTCGTACGGCTGCAGGACTTCCGCCCGCCCGGAACCAGGGAGGCCGCGCGCATCCGGATCCGGGCCCGCAAGACCCTTGACAAAACTCCGGGGCAGGGTTAAACTCTAATCAGGAAAGAAATTTATGAAACTCGCGCAAGTTCTATTATCCGTTTTCGCCGCATTGAGCTGGGCCTGTATCAGGGCCGAGTGCCGCTCCATAGACGAACTGAGTTCGATGGACTCATCGTCCATTAACCGCGACATAGAACTCCCGCAGCCTACGGCGGCCCGGGCAGAAGCGCCGGCCGGCGCGGACGACGCGATACCCGCGGAACCGATGCCGGAAGAGCTCGCTTTTCTCGTGCGCCCGGAAGCCGACCCGGATCCGGAAGCCCCCGGATTCGATCCGCTCAAAATATCGTATTCAAAAAGCTCGGCGGGCAACTGGGGGATACCGTATCTGAATGAGATAAAAAAAGAAGCCCAGGCTCAAGGGGTGGATGTCAAACTCGTATTGGCCATAATCCAGAAAGAATCCGGATTCAACCCCAGGGCTCACAACAAAACCGGGGCCACGGGCCTGATGCAGGTCCTGCCGGATACTGCCAGATGGCTTGGTTTGAGAAGCGCAAAAACGCTTTATACTCCGGAAGTCAATATTAAATACGGGGTCAAATATCTTAAATATCTGCTGGAGCGCTTTAACGCGGCGGGCTACGCTTCGCTTAGCGCGGCCGACATGGCCCGGGCGGACATCATCAAGGTCGTGGCCGCTTACAACGCGGGGCCAGGGAACGTGGAAAAGTATGACGGCGTCCCCCCCTTCAAAGAAACAAAATACTATGTACTCAAAGTGACGGAATACTTCAAGCAGTACGAAGAACTGATCTCGGAAAAGTTTTAGCGAGCCCTCTTTTTCCCCGCCCGGCGCTCATCAAAAAGTTTTCGGCAAATTCATTTCCAAGGTTCCAAAAAATCAAATAAAACAGATTTTTTTGGAGAGCCTCAGCCGTGCAGTTTTGAAAGCAGCCAGGCCATGTTCTCGCCCAGCACCTTCATGGTCGTCATACCCTCTTTATCGTTCTCAACTTCGCCTATAGCCCGCCCGATGCCCACGTTCCAGTAATTGGAACCGGGGACCACCATCTGGTTTATAGTGAAAAAATGGTTGATGGTGTCGAAGGCGTGAATCGCCCCCCCGCGCCTTACCGCCACCACCGCTGCGCCGGCCTTGCGCTTTAGAAGCCCGCCGTTGGCCATGCTGACGAAGCCCGCCCGGTCGATAAGCGCCTTGGTCTCGCTGCTCACGTCCGCGAAATAAGTGGGCGAACCTATCAGTATTCCGGCCGAGGCGTCCATCTTCGCCACATGATCGTTCAGACCGTCGTCGGGCAGGACGCATTTTTTATCCTTGTTTTTGAAGCAGCCGTTGCAGGCCGTGCAGCCTCTCAGTGGTCTGCCGGCTAATTGCACCAGCTCGGTCTCAAAGCCTTTTTTCTTCAGCTCCGCCAGCGCCGCGTTAAGCAGAATAGCCGTATTTCCGTCTTTGCGCGCGCTGCCGTTGAACGCCGTTATTTTAAGCATATTATCTCCTATCGCTTTTTGGGCAGGATCTCTATCCAGTAGCCGTCAGGGTCCTCTATAAAATAGATGCCCATGGCCTTGTTCACGTAACAGACGCAGTTCATCTTCGTATGAAGTTCGAACGCGGCCTTAAGGTCCCCGGTCGTAAGGGCAACGTGGAATTCGTTATCGCCGAGATCGTATTTTTTTCTGCGTTCTTTGAGCCAGGTAAGCTCCAGCTTGTGCGGCGTTTCTCCGTCGCCCAGGAACACCAGCGTAAAACCGCCGTCTTCGGCGTTTATCCGCCTGGTTTCGGAAAGCCCCAGCGCGTCCTTGTAGAATTTCAGGCTCTTGTCCAGGTCCAGCACGTTGAAATTATTATGTGCGAAGGCGAACTTCATCATTGTCTCCTTATCAGCTCTGGCAAAAGGGTACAAATATTCCATTCCTGCGGTCAACAGCGCAATAAGGACCCGATCAGAGCAAGCGGGACTTAAGACATACCGCGGTTCCGGCAGTCTGAGATACAGCCTGTCATGGGACTGCCGAAGCGGACCGAATACAAAGACAACCAAGGCGGTAATTGGTATATTCACCAAAAAAAGGCCGCCTCCTTTAAAATGGGGAGACGGCCTTTTCAAACCGAGGTCCCGCTCGTTAGTACGATGTCCAATAAGCACCCGCAGCCGAGTTTGTCGGACTTGCCTGGCCCGCGATATCCTTATGGGTACAGTTGACTATGAAGTTACCCCATGTGGTGGGCGAGCCAGCGGCATTAAAATACACCCAACCGGCGGTGTCATCAAGCGCGGGGTCGACGGTCGAGACGTCGGAATGCCCGGTGCCGGGCAGCTTCGCGACAGGCATCTGATTGATGTATTTACCGCCGGAAGTGAGGACGGCCAGCGTGTCCGTGGGGAACCAGCCTTCGTTGTCTCCGTAGTAGACCTGAATAGCGCTTCTGACCGTGGAGAGGGCGCCCTTGGTCGCGCCTTCCTTGGACTTATTGATCAGATTAGCGAACTTAGGAATGGCGATGGCGGCCAGAATACCGATGATGGCGACCACGATCATAAGCTCTATCAGCGTAAAACCTTTCTTGTCTGTTTTCATTATTAATGCTCCCCTAACCTTTTATTAGTATTTATGAAAATAATACCGAATGATTTATATATATAATATAGTATCATTTTCCAGTAGATTAGAGTTTACTAATCTTGCGAGACTATGTCAAACTTACCTAAATGGGGAATGTTTGGCGGAGCAATACACAGCCGCCGCTAAATATTATATGCTTTATCAATAAGAGGTGCGCAATATATGAAAAATTTACTGATGGCTGTTCTCCTGACTGCGGCGCCGGCATTCGCGGCCGAGGGCCGCTGGGATTCCGGCAAACAGCACAGCGCGGAAGAGCTTAACAAAAACGCCGCGGAGCTTGAACTGGCGGTCAAGCAGGACTCCGCCAACGTCGAACTATATGTCCGGCTTGGCTTTACCTACGCCAAGCTCGAGAAAGCCGACGACGCGCAAAAAGCTTTCGAGAACGCGGTCCGGCTGGACCCCAAAAAAGCCATAGCCCACTATATGCTCGGACTTATCTATGAAAAGAAGGGCCTTAAAGAACAGGCAATAACCGCCTGGAAGGCCTGCCTTGAGAACGCCGCCGACCATCATATCCGGGAAACGGCGCAGAAGCACCTGCATCATCTAAAGGCGAACCAATGAAACGGCTAAGACTTCTTCCCGCGCTCCCTGTCCTGGCCATGCTCTCCGCCTGCGTAACTCCGCAGGTGGCGATAAATCCGCGCGCCGATTTTTCGGCCATTAAGCGCGTGGCCGTCCTTCCCTTCAACGGCGCCAACGGGGACCTGGCAGCCGACATGCTGACCCAGAGCCTGGTATCGCACGGCGCTGATGTGGTGGAACGCCAGCGCCTCGACGCGGTTATGAAAGAACAATCCCTCTCGGTCTCGAACGCGTTCGACCCGGCTACGGCCAAGCAGTTCGGAAAATTACTGGGCGTGGACGCTATCTTTGTCGGCACCGTCGGAGAAAGCACCCCTCAGTCCAGTTATATCGTGAGCGGCTCCAACGATTCCGTAGTCACGAACGTGACCCAGGTCTCGGGAGGCTCCGTCTATTCCGAGGGCTCGGTGCTGGGCGCGCCTAACTCGCAGATCCTCAGCACGACCGCGAACGTGTCTTTGCTGGCCCGCATGGTGGACGCGCAGACCGGTTCTATAATGTGGGCGGCTTCCATGTCTTACGAGGGCTTCGACATAACTTCGGCCATGAGGGGCATATGCGAATCTTTCGCCAGTTCGCTTTCCCCCATCTGGCCCGGCCTTATAAAATAAAGCCGGACAAATTAACCGCAAAATTCAGAAAGCAATATTTCTCGCACAAAGCCGCGAAGCCGCAAAGTTTCCCGATTTAACCACAAAGGGCACGAAGTTTTGCACGGAAAGGTCACAAAGATCATATCCGAAAAACCTTTGTGTCCTTATCGGTTACCAACTTCGTGTCCTTCGTGTTTATTCCGAAGATTTAACCACAAAGGGCACAAAGTTGATAGACAGAAAGTTCACAAAGAACATCCCCGAAAAACTTAGTGCCCTTAGCTGTTACGAACTTTGTGTCCTTCGTGTTTATTCCGGCTGTTTTAACAAAAAACAATAAGACCCAAATATTCACATGGATGCACAGGATAGACAGGATCAAATTCAAATTTCAGATCCTGCCCATCCTGTATATGCATGTAAACCCTTCCCCTCTTTTCTTCTTCGTGCCTTCGTGGCTTTGTGTGATATTACTCACTTGTTCTATAGCGCAAAGATCGTACTGCGGTCTTTGATCAGTCCATCAGGCGTTTCTGCCCTTCCAAATGCCGTATTTCCTCGACGTCCTGGGTGAACTCAAGGCAACCGAGGTACTTCCCTTTCTCGTCGCGCAGCGCGTAAAATTCTATCAGGATCTTGTGCTTGGGTTCGCCTTTCTTCACTTCCAGATCTATCCAGAATCTGGCCTTGTCCCTGCCGCCCGCCTTCATTTCCGCTATCAATTTTTCCACCATGGCCAGGCTGCGCTCCGGATGACATTGCCTGAAATTCATGCCCATGGACTCCATCGGGCGCCTGAACAGCCTTGTTTCATGCTTGTTCCAGCCCACGACCTCGTCGTTGGCGTCGATAACGGTGATCTCCGCCGGTATGCACTCGATCATCGCCTTCACCATGTCCGCGCTCATCCCGTCAAAAAGCATAGAACCTCCATTCGATGAAAACCATGAAGGAATTATAGCATTCAACGGACGGTTCGGGTCCGACGCCACGCCGGGCTCACATCAGATTTTTTTGTTTAAAACTGGCGAAAGCCTCCTTCGTCACGATCACATGGTCCAGCACCTCTATGCCCAAAAGTTTGCCGGCCTGCACGAGTCGTTTGGTAAGGCTCAGGTCTTCGTCTGAGGGTTCCAGGCAGCCCGAGGGATGGTTGTGCGCCAGGATTATCCCGGCGGCCAGGTTCCTTACGGCGGGTTCGAAGACCTCGCGCGGATGCACCAGATTATAGTTGAGCGTGCCGATAGAGACTATGTCCCTTTTGATCTCCTGGTTGCGGGTATCCAGATAAAAGGTGACAAAATGCTCTTTTTTATTCTCTCTTATGTCGCGCAGCTCGTCCCAGACATCGCGCGGCTTAAGATAGATAGCCGACTTCTTGCCCGTAAAGAACCTTTTCCCCAGTTCGAAGGCCGCCACTATCTCGCAGGCTTTCACCGGGCCGAGGCCGGGATGCTCTTTGAGACTTTCAAAACCGGCGTTGGTAATATTCTCCCTCCCGAATTCCGACAGGATGTCCCCGGCCATCTCCATGACATTGCGCTCTTTGCTACCCGTTCTCAGAAGTATGGCCAGCAGCTCGTTGTCCGAAAGCTTCTCCGGGCCGTAGCGCATTAATTTTTCCCTCGGCCTGTCCAGCTTCTCCATTTCCATTATATCTTTACACATAGTCATTCTCCTTAATGTCTCGTAATCTATAGGCTGTTAGGCCGTAGGTTATAGTTTATTTACCTGCGTTATAGTATATACTCCCGCCGCGACAGCGTCCTGTCGCGTCCGGCGGCCGGAAACTTTTCGTATAATATTGTTGGTATCTAAAACAGCGGCGCAAGAAGGGGCGGATATGGAACCTCACAAATTCGAACTATATTCTCCGGTGATAAACACGCTCAGCAAGGCTCTCGGAGTCGTGGTAAAGATCGACGGCGATAACGTGACCGTACACACTGCGGCCGGAGGCAGAGCGACTTTTAAGGCGCAGTACCTTGAACCGGCAGGAGCGGCCGAAAACGAAATCCTCAAAACGCTGACCGAGCAGCTGAAAAAAGACGAGGAGCGCAAGAAGGGATCCGCGCCTAAAATCGTCGACCCCGAGCTTATACGCTCCGCGTGCGGCAGGTTCATCAGGAACATCTCCGTCAGATATCCTAAATCCGGCGAAGCGTTCGAAGCTTTCTGGAAGGACATACTCGCCGCTACGGGAGATCACCCCGGCAAGACCTGGGACATGAAGCCGGGCGCCTCGGCCAATCCCTGCCCGATGCTGAAGATCTGCAACCCCTCGACGCAGAAGCTCGTGACCTGCATGAATTTTCTGGCCGGCTACGGCCTGAGGATGGAGATAAAAAAAGAATTCCTGCCCCCCGGCCGCGAATCCCTGTTCCCGATAGACAACGCAATGTTCGGCTCCGGCCGCGCCGTAGAGCTCAACTACAAAGAACTCACGGCAGAGAAACGCGCGGCCTACATCGACTGCATAAAGGCCGTCTACGCGAACGTGCGCTCCCAGTCACAACAGGCCCTTGACACCGGCATATAGCGATGTAAACTATAGAGAAGCGGAAAGATCATCGTTTCCTTGGATCATATTTAAGGGGCCGGACAAAGCGCGGCTTGAAGCGTCGCGCGACATTTAGTTACGCATATGGGCATAAATAATCTGCGCGCGCTCTTAGCTTTATTTCTTCTCACAGCCGTTTCGTGGCCTGTCAAAGCCCAGGAAGCCGTGCCTTGGGACGCGCCCGCCCACCTCAGCGAGTTTAAATATTTCCGGGAACAGGCTACCCAGGACCAGAAATCCTGGGACGCCCTCCCGCCCGAAGAACAGAAACAGGAACTTGAAAACGTCAAGACGGCCGCCCTTGAGCGGCGCGAGCAGGTGATCAACTACTATAACGGCGCCATGGAAAAATGGGACGCCGCCCGGCTGGAAGAATATCAGGATTCCGTCAAAGACGAGGACATTAAAGCGGTTTCTATATGGCTCGGACAGGAAAGGGGCGACGCGCTCGAGCGCAAGCTCTCCACGCTGCGCGCCCTGACGGAGAAAGCCCGGCAGGGCGGGCTGGACGACTCCGACCTCGCCGCGCTTGGACCGTACCTCCTGCCGGACGCGATCGCCGGCATGAAAGCGGCCAAGCTTTCATCCGATTCGGTAAAAAAACCCGGCGCGGCGAAACCGAACGCGACCGGCCTGGAGCCCAGCAGTTCCGGAAAGAAACTTAACGAGTTCGCCGGAGCCGAACCTTCCAGGCTGACCGCAGGCAAATTCTCCAAACTTTACGATGGCAGCGCCGCGGCCGGCGGCGCCGACGAGCCCTCCTCGGGAGTGCGCCTCCAGGCCAAAACCCGCCAGACCGCGGCGGGGCTGGAGGAGATACAGCCGCAGAGATCTTTAAAAACGGCCGGTATCCCTTCTCCTCCTTCCGGCCAGCCGGCCGCCGCGGCGGGAAACAGATCGACCGCTTTCACCTCGGACGCGTACGGCATTACCGTGCAGGTATCCGGCAAGGATTCCCCGCTCACCTTTAGGAAAGGGCCGGAGGCCGCGGCCGCGATACGGCAGCTGCCGGACGGCTCTATAACTAAAGTTATTTTCTACGGCCACGGCGGGCCCGGCCTGCAGACCGTAGGCCCTGCGTCCTACGACTCCGACGACACGGCCGCGCTGCTTAAGGGCAAGATGGCTAAAGGCGGCGTGGTACAGTTCTCCGGCTGCAACACTACGTCCATCGGCGGTCCTACCCTGAACCCGCTCGTCGGCCTTTCGATGGCGGCGCGCCGCCTTTTATATTTCAGCCTGCCGTACTTCCAGGACAGGCACGACGGCGTCCCCGCCGCCGAAGCCGGCAAGCAATGGGAAAAGACCTGGAACGCGGACCTTGCCCGCGACACGAGCCTTGGGCTCAAGGGAACCATAGTCTGCGGCTACCGCACTTTCGGACTGGTGCCCGGACGCCTGCCGGGCGTGACCAGGCTTATGGGGAACCAGGAAGCGACCACCCCCGGCTTTGTGGCCGGCAAGAAAGGCTGCTATCAGGATGGGAACGAGGTGCCCGCGCCATGACAGATCTGAACTATATCCTTGAAGCTCTGCTGCTGCTGGCAGCGCCTTTAGTGCCCGTGGCGGTAGGCGTATTGCTGCGCCGCAAGTTCTCCGCCGCGGCGGAGGGAGGCGTTCCACCGACCGCCGCGCAAAGAACGGGACGCCTTGCCGGCAATATACTTTTCTGGGGCGGCATAGCCGGCATAGTCTTCATGATCGTGGTGGTCCTGAACTTCAAGGGCAAGATCTGACCAGTGCGCCGCGGATCGGCTGAATAGCGCGGGAAACCGCGCTGTTTTATTTTATACCGAAGTATCTCACACAAAGCCGCTAAGCCGCAAAGTCTTCCGATTATTGACCTACGCATAAATAATAGAATTGTTGGAGGCTTGGATTTGAGATGAATGCGAGGCGCGACGAACGAGCATACCGGTTGGTCTGTGAGCGAGGAGCAACGAAGCAGTCGCTCAAAGGCAAGCCTCCCTTTCCCTTCGGGAAAGGGCCGGGCGCTTTTGGGCTGCAACTTCGTCACAAATCGCTTACATAGCCCAGCTATGCCGCGCTCTTTGTTCCTTGTTTCGCTCCAAAATCTCCCGGCCAGCATTTCTATTATTTATGCGTAGGTCAATAAACCACAAAGGACACAAAGTTTTGCACGGAAAGTTCACAAAGAACATGCCTCAAAAACCTTTGTGTCCTTATCTGTTCCGAACTTCGCGCACTAAGACGGCTTTCCGGTTCAGTTCCATACGCCTTAAGAGCGCCGAGAGGCCGCGGCGGGGCTGCTCGTAAGAGGAATCGAGTTTCAGAGCCTGGCGATAATGCCGGAGTGCCCCAGGCAGCTCGTCTTTCCGGACCAGAACATCCGCCAGATTATTATGGGCCAAAGCCAGGTCCGGACACGCCTCCAGCGTAAGTTCATAATGCCGTACGGCCTCGTCCAGTTTTCCCTGCTTCACAAGCGCGTTGGCCAAATTGAAATGGGTCTCCGCAAGATCGGGCCGCTCCCGCAGCGCCAGCTCGTAACGCGCGACCGCTTCGTCCAATTTTCCCTGCGCGGCCAGTGCGTTCCCCAGATTGTTGAGGGCCAAAGCGTGATCCGGCTGGGCCTGAAGGGTTAAATTATACTGCTCTATCGCCTCGTCCGCCCTGCCTTCCGAGGTCAGGGCCAGCGCCAGGTTGTAATGAGCGTCGGCATAATCCGGCAGCGCCTTGAGCGCCGACTCGTAATGCAGGATCGCTTCATCCGTCCTGCCTTGCGCGGCCAGGATGTTCGCCATGTTATTGTGCGCCAAAGCGTAATCGGGACGCGCCCTGAGCGCCAGCGCATATTGCCTGAGCGCCTCGTCCTTATTCCCCCGTGCGTTAAAAACCAGCCCCAGATCGTTATGGGCCAAAGGACTGTCCGGATATAAGGAAAGGGTCCGCCTCCACACGGTCTCCGAATCGCGCCAGACTTTCACCTGGTCCCAAGCCAGCCGGCCCAACACCACAGGAACCGCGCACATAAGGACGAGCGCGTATTTATGCAGGCGATGACCTTTCTCTATCCATAGCCATAACCCGGAAGCCAGAAGCGCCGGACCGAAAGAGGCCAGGTAAGTATACCGGTCCGCGGCAAGCTGGACTCCGCTCTGTGCAAAGCCAAGCACCGGAAGAAGGGTGATGACATAGATGGCCCAAACAGCCAGCCAGGAGGGCGCTCTTCTGCGCGCGGCGAACCCGGCTGCGGTGACCAGAAGCACGAAGATGGCGCTAAAAAGGAACGGCCACGCGGAGGGATCTATTTTTTCAGGCAGCGGATAGAGCGGCGAGAGCCCGGCCGGCACAAGCGTCTTCCAGAGATAAAAGGACAGACCGAACGAGGCCTCGGCCAGACGCTCCATAATACCGAATTTTCCCAGCGGCAAAAGCACTCCCGACCTGTTCTGGGCGAAGATGCCCATCAGACCCGCGGGAAGGGCCAGGAGGAAGAACGGTATTTTTTCGAGCCAGACGCGGCGGGTGCCGGTAGAGAACCAATGCCACGGGTCCGCGGACAACCGCCCCAGCGGATAGATATCCATCGCAAGGAGAGCCAGCGGCAAAGTGACGCCGCTGATCTTGGACATCAGCGCCAGCGCGAAGAACACCAAGGACAGCAGGAACAAGCGCGCCTTTTGAGCTTTGACGGCGAAGGCGGACTTGAGATAAAAAAGGACCGTGAGCAGATAGAAGGAGCCGGCGAGCAGCTCCCTGCGCTCCGTGATCCAGGCCACGGCTTCTACGCGCAGCGGGTGAAACGCGAACAGGAGCGCGGAAAAGGCCGCGGCCAGGTCCAGGCGGGCCCGGTTCGATCCGGGCACCGCAAGAGAGAGCAGACGCCGGCCGACAAAATAAAAAATGACGGCATTGGCGCAATGCAGCAGCAAATTGGTCAGATGATAGCCGAAGGGCCGCATGCCCCACAGCAGGAAATCCAAACCGAAGGTCAGCCAGGTCAGCGGGATGTAATGTCCCAGGCGGACCGTAGTGAACATCCAGCGCAGCTGCGCCCAGCCCAGGCCGCGATAATGCGAATTCGCCAATAAATTGACATCGTCGTCCCAGTTCAGGAATTGCCCTCGAAGAACGCCTGAGAACACGATGAAGGTCCCCAGCGCGAGGGCCAGCGGCGCCAGCGTACCGGCCAGCGAAAGCCGGACGGCCGGGGCGCCGCTGCTTTTTATTATAACCGGCTCGGTACTCTTTGCTGGGTTCATGGTGGCCTGAACAGTGTAGTAATGAGGCAAAAAGCGGCCTCGGCTTAAGATCTTGCGAAATCAGCGCGCAGCTCTATGACGGCGGTCTTCCTGAGTTCCTGGATATAACCTTTAAGCGCTTCATTAGCGGCCGCTCGCTCAAGGTAATTCGTCAGGTATTCGCGAGCCATTTCGTAGCGGAGATAGACGGCGGCCGTTTTTTCCTCCACCCGGATGAGCTGATAGCCTATCTTGGTTTCAATGACTCCGGAGACAGCCCCTACGGGAATAGCGAAAACGGCGTCCTCAAAATCCCTGGCCAACTGGCCGCGCACTATATAACCGGCCTCGCCGCCTTTGGGACCGGTCGCCTTATCTTCGGAATATTGTACGGCGATGTCGTAAAAATCGGCGCCGGCGTCGAGCTTAGCCTTTACTTCCTCCGCCTTCTTGGCGGCCGCGGCGCGCTGTTCGGGAGCGGACTTATCGTCAGCTTTAAAAAGAATGTACTGGATCCTTACGCGCTCCGATGTGTTAGTTTTAAAATACCGCGCGAGGCCCGTAAGTTCGGCCTGCTGCGCGTCTTCTGCGGCGTCGCTTTTGTCGGTCCGGCCCATGCGTTCCTTGACGCTGTCGAAGAGCTTGCGCACCTGTTCGGTGGTGATCTGCTTCGCGCGTTCCCGGATGACGCCGTCGGTCAGGGCGGCCACCTTCAACTGGCCTTCGATCCTGGCCGAGAACTGCTTTTCCGTGATATTTTCCCTGGCCAGTTCTTTTTGAAAATCTTCGGCCGGCTTAAACTGGCTTTTCACTTTGCGCACCGCCGTCTCAACGTCCTTTTTGGGGACGGTTATCCCCTTTTTTTTCGCCTCCTGGGCAAGGAGCCGCCTGTCTACCAGCTGATTCAAGAGCATTTGTTTCTCTGTCTTTTCCCACTGCGCCGTCATTTGTTCCGGCTTTAGGACCTTCTTCGCCTGTGCCAGCAGCCCCGACCATTCCGCGTCGAATTCCGGCTGCGCTATTTCGTCGCCGTTCACCAGGGCGTATATTACGGAGAGCGCCGGCGCCGCCGGGACCGGCTTAGGTTCCGCGGCGAAGCCCTGCGCCGTCAGAACGCCCAGGGCCAGGGATGCCGCAAAAAAACGTTTATGTAATCGCATGTAGTTCTCCATCATTAAGTTGATCGGGCCGCAGGCCGTCAGTCGTCAGTTAGATCTGGGAGCCTGTCCATGAGCGACTCTAGTAGCTCAGTACCACGCCGAGATGGCCTCGCGAGGCCGTCCTTCTGGAAGCGCCCTCGACGTTATGCACCTGCCAGCCGTAATCGGCGCGCACCGACAGATGGGAGGAAATGGTATACCTGAGGCCGGGGCCGACCCCGAGAAGCTCATAGCTCTTTTTCTCTCCCGGCATAAGTTTTTTATCTTTGCCCCGCCCGTAATCGGCGAAGGCCAGCAGTTGGAACTTGTCTTTCGCGCGCTTGCCCAGCAGGCTGAAGGGCGGAGTCCGAAGCTCGTTGGAAACTATAACGCCCAGGTCCGTATTGACCACGCGCGTATCGTATCCCCTGATGGTGTCGTAGCCGCCGAAGCCAAGCTGCTCGCTGGCCAGCAGATTGGCGTCGGACGCCTGGAACGTGACCTGGTTGACGAGCATGAGATCGAAGAACAGTTCCGTGGTGCGGTTCAATTCCGCTTTCCCATACGTATATTCGGGCGAGGCCCCGGTACGCACCGCCCCGAAAACCGCTTTAGTATTCTTGTCGGTAAATCCGCCATGGCTGTAGAATACGGTCGCGCGCAAAGAGGTCGAACCCCAGCCGTCCTTCAGGTCCGCGTTATAGCCAAGGCTCCATTGTGCGACGTCCGCCTCGGTGCCGAACGCTTTAAAGTTGCCGAAGAAAAGCTGGCTGTTGGACCTCTTAAAATCAAAACCGCCGACCAGAGAGTGCTTATAAGAATTCGAACCGCGGAACGGCACTTCGTATCGCATGGCGGCCTGCCAGCTGAACCCCGTTAGGCCGATAGGCGAGGTTGCGGCCATATCGGCCTTATTGTCGCCGTAGCTGCCGTAGAACGTCAGGATATGCCGCCAGGGCAGCGGCTGGACGAGGCTCGCGGAATGCGCCGTGAAGAACCGCGCGTCGGGGCTCGCCATGAACTGGTAGTTCAATTGCCCGCCGCCGCCGAAGAAGTTGCCCCAGTTGACGCCGGCCAGCCGGCGCCCTCCCTCCGTGAGTTCGGTACCGCTGTCCTCATATCCGGCATATAACCGGAACGGGACCTGGTCGGTCTGTCTTAACACCAGGTCCGTCTTGCCGGGCTGCGAACCTTTCTCGTACACCAGGTCCACCTGCCTGAACGGATTGCGGTTGAGCCAATCCAGATCTCCCATGATGACGCTTGAATCCAGCGCGTCTCCCGGTTTGAGGCTTATCTGCCTCTGCGCGGATTTGGAGTCGAACCAGCGCGCGCCCTCCACTCTGATCTGCCCGATGCTGCCCTCCAGTATAAGAACTTGCAGAACGCCGGAGGTTATCTCCTGAGGCGGAATGCTCACGTCTATAAGGGGGTGGTTCCGCTCCCTGCAGAAGACCACTACGTCCTCGATCAGTCCGGCTTTCGAATCTCCGGTCAGCGGTTTTCCGATATAAGCGGACAGCTTACGCTTGAATTCCGCATTTTCAAGCAGCGGAATGTTCCGGACCCGGATACCGGAAAGGTCCTTGATACCGGTCGGGTCGATTTCATTCTGGTCCTTAACAAAGACCAGACCGGTCAATCTTTCCGCGATAACCGAGGGCTGCTCGGGGGCTTTTTCTTCGGGAGCGGCCGTAGAGACGGCCACAACAGGCTCTTCAGGCCCGTCCGGCGGGGCTGCTACAACAAAAGGCGCTTCCGGCGCGGCCGTAGAGACGGGCACAACAGGCTCCTCGGGACCGTCCGGCGGGCCTACAACAAGCGGCGCTTCCGGCACGGCCTGCGGAGCGGCGACAACAGGCGTTACGGGCTCGACCGGCGGAGCGGCGAGAACGGGCATAGCGGGCGCGGCCGGCGTAACGGCAACAACAGGCGCCGCGGGCGCGTCATCGGCCCAAGCACGGGAGTTAACCGCGATAGACCAGCTCGCCATCATCCCCAAGGCTATCGCCAGTGCGCGAGCCGAGTGAGCGCGGATATGGACGTTTTTCATTGTTTATTCCTGACCACGTAACGTGGCGTTATTATCCTGTACAAACACGCCGGCGAGCAAAGCGCGGCCCGGATCGGTCCCGTCTTTCGTATTCGAAGCGGAAGTCTTCGGGTCTTTATTTTGGTGCTCCCTCTTGTATTTGTGCGTGTGCGTGGGGGTATCCACGATAGAGAAGAACCTGCCGCCATAAGTTTCCGTTACCGGCATAGGAACGTCGAATTTGAGGACGCCGCTGGCCCCATGATAGCTCTGCTGGGGCGGCTGCAAGGGCGCGCTGTAGAGGAACCCGCTGCCGCTGAAAACAGGCGCCGGCCCGCCCGTATACGTGGTGCCGAACTGCTCGCCGCCGGTCAATCCGCCCAGTATGTTGCGCGCCGGGGAGACGGAATATATAAGATACTTTCCTCCGCCGGTCAGGTTGATGGAATGCCCGCCCGCATTCTTGAAAGAGTCGCCCGCCACCATCATGACGCCGTTCTGGCCCGAAGAATAGAGATCTCCATTCATGACCAGATTCGTGCCGGATATCTTCATCTCGGCGCCGTCGAGGCCGGCGTTCCAGGCGACCCGGCCGCCGCGGACCGTAAGGTCTGCTACGTCGACATTATCGCCGAAGGTCACATCGCCCGATTTGGCGTCAAGGTACAGACCGCTGGACAGGACTAGCGGGCTGGCCGGCCCCGCCGACACGGTTCCGGCGAAGACGACCGCGCCGCCATTGGTGACGAAAGACGTGCCTCCGTAAAATATTACGGACTCCCCGTAGGTCTGCTCGCCTGTGGTAGTCACCGCCCCCCCGGTAAGGTGGGTAACACCGGTCCCGGCCGTCGCCAGAGAGGTCAGCGCTGTAGTATTGCCGACCGCGCCTTCGAGATCCACGCTGCCGGAACCGGAATTCAGCGTCAGCGCGCTGACAGCGCCGGCTTTTCCGTTTATCGCGCCGTTGAAGATTATATCGTGGTCGGAACCGGCCGCTAAGGAGTCCAGAGTGACGCCGCCGCCGATGACGACGTCCCGCGTATAATCCTGATCGCCGCGGGAGGTGACATTGCCGGTCAGGGTGATGAGCCCGGTGCCTCCGCCGAAATCCATGTCGGACGCCAGAGGATCGTAATCTCCCACCGCAGCCAGGGTGATGTTGCCCGAGCCGGTTTCCAGGGTCAGACCGTAGTCACCGTTCAAAGTGCCTTTGAACGTTATGTCGCTGTTGCCGGTGGTCAGCAAAGTGTCCGCTCCAAGCGTTACCAGGCCGTCGTAATTCTGGGCGCCGGTAGTGGTGAGAGCGCCGCCGTCGAGATTGATCTTGCCTCCGGCAGCGACGTTCAGCGATCCAAGAGCGTATAAGCCGCCTGCCGCGTCCTTGAAATAGACATCCCCGTCCGCATTAATGTCCAGACCGTAGTTATGGTAGCCGGAATATGAGGAGTCGACCTGATCGTTGAAAACGACATTGCCGCCGGCATTTAGCTCGGTATCGCCGTAGCCAAGCGTCACAGTGCCCGTGTATTCCTGCCCGCCCATGGTAGAGACATAGCCGGAACCGTTATAGCCTCCGTTCAAATGTATCCTGTTCGCATCTACGTTGAGATAAGCCAGCGGGTCGTTATTGCCTACCGCGTCATTGAAATATACATCCCCGTCCGCATTAATGTCCAGACCGTAGTTATGATAACCGGAGTATGAGGAATCCACCTGAGCGTTGAAAACGACATTGCCTCCGGCATAAAGCTCGGTATCGCCGTAGCCAAGCGTCACATTACCGGTGTAATTCTGCCCGCCAGCGGTAGAGACATAGCCGGAGCCGTTATAGCCGCCGTTCAAATGTATCCGGTTCGCGTCCACGTTGAGGTAACTCAGGGGAGTATCGGAATTGCCTACCTCGCCGTTAAAGTAGACATCGTCCGCCGCGGAAATATCAAGACCATAATAGGCTCCGTCATCGTCGACGGAATCGACTCGGCCGTTGAAAATGATGTCGATGTTCGCGGTGTTGTCGCCGGACCGCGGACCGCCGTTGTTCTCACCGGGGCGGGGAGCCGGTACCGGGATGTCCGGAAGGTGGGCTTCCAGCGTGTTATCCGTACCAAGTACGACATCGCCGTTATAATCCTGGCCGCCGTAAGTCGCTACATACCCGCCGTTGAGGTTGATAGCGCCATTGGCGGTCTCTACATACAGATCGCCGAGCTCGTAATTATCTCCTACCGCGCCGCTAAAGGTGACGCTGCCGTCGGCATGGAGGTTCAGATCGTGATGGTAATACGAATCCACCGCGCCGTCGAAAGTAATATCGCCGGCGGCTTCATTTTCACTATCGGCGAACGCGTTAAGATTGGCGGTCATCTGGCCGATACGGACATCGCCATCGTAATACTGATCGCCGTCGGTCGTCACTTCGCCGCCCTGAATGTGGATGCGGCCTGCGTCGCCGGCTTCGGCGTACAGGCTGCCCAGATGAGAACCGGCCCCTACCGCGCCCTTAAAATAAACGCTGCCGGAGGCGACGGCGGTGAGGGCGTTATCCATGGACTCGCCGGAATTCCCGGAAGAATCCAACGTTCCCTCGAAGGTGATGTCTCCGCCGGCGCGAAGGCCGGCGTCGGCGCCGAGCTCGACCGGGCCGTTATACTCCTGGTAATCGTCGGTCGTGACATTTCCGCCGTTCAAATGTATCCGGCCGGCGTTAATGTTGAGGTAACTCAGGGGGATATCGGAATTGCCTGCCTCGCCTTTAAAGTAAACATCGTCCGCCGCGGTGATTTTAAGACCGTAATTGCCGCCCTCGCCGTTAGCCGAATCCACACTGCCGTCGAAAGTGATGTCGACGTTCGCGGGACTGTCGCCGAACCGGGTCTCGCCGTTGTTCTCCGCGGGGCGGGGAGCCGGAACCGGGATGTCCGGGACGCAGGCTTTCAGCGTGTTGTCCGTGCCCAGCACAACGTTGTTGAAATAATGCTGATAGCCGTAAGTCGCCACATAGCCGCCTTTGAGGTAGATATTGCCGCTGTCAGCCTGAACATCGAGGTTGCCTAATTCGTAATTTCCGCCGACCTGGCCGTCAAAGGTCGCGCTATTATCGGCGGAAACGGTCAGATCATAGTGGTAATACGAGTCCAGCCGGCCTTTGAAGGTGATATCGCCGATGGCATCGCTATCTTCATAATTTGCCGTAAGCGATGTATTCATCTGTCCGATACGGACATCGCCGTCGTAATACTGATCGCCGTTGGTCGTGACTTCGCCGCCCTGAATGTGAATGTAGCCCGCATCGCCGGCTTTGGCGTATAGGCTGCCCAGATGAGAACCGGACCCCACAGCGCCCTTAAAATAAATATTATCGCCCTCGACATCAAGGCCGAAATTGCCGCCGGCGGAGGAATCGACACGGCCGTTGAAGGTAATGTCTCTGCCCGCAGGATCGGCGCCAAATAGCGCATAGCCATAGTTCTCCCGGCCGGCGGGAGCGCACCCGCGGTCGCCGCACGGGCCGCTATTTGCTCTGGCGTACAGTTCGCTGTCCGCGCCCAGCACGACATCGCCGTTATAATACTGGCGGCCGGTAGTCTCTATGTAGCCGCCGTTAAGATTGATATTACCGGCCTTAACATCAAGGTTGCCCGGCTCGTGATTATCCCCCACTGCGCCTTTAAAGGTGACGCTGTTACCGGCTGAGACGGCCAGGTCATAGAACGAGTCAAGCATGCCGTTGAAGGTGATATCTCCGTCCGACGAGGTGAGTTTGGCGTCCATGCCGTTTATAACGACCGGGCCGGAGTACGCCTGATCTCCGACAGTGAGGATCAGACCGCCGTTGACGCGGATAGAACCCTCTTCCGTGTTTCCGATATTGACTTTCAGATAGTTAAGCGGATAGTCGTCAACGCCGCCATCGTTATCCATACCGCCGACCGGGCCGTTGAAATTGACATCGTAGCGGGAATTCACTACGAGACCTGAGGCCGGAGCTTCCCGCTCCTGCGCGACCGAGCCGTTGAAAGTAATATAGCTAGAATTGAGTTCGGTATTATTGCCAAGCCACACATTGCCGTAGTACTCCTGGCGGCCGTTGGTCTCGATGACCTCGCCGGACAGGTCCGGATCGGAAATAAAAGAGGTATTATCAAGCCCGTTCAGATAAATTTCCCCATTAGCGGTCACAACAAGGCGGGCCAGGATATTGCCGTCGCCGACGCCCACGGCGCCATTAAAGGCCGTGTCGCCGTTCGAGTACGTGTACAGGCTGCTGTGCCCGCCGCCTTCGTCTATCATCGAGCCATGCACCGCGCCGTTAAAGGTTATGCCGCCTTCTTCCGAGATCAATTCCGCATTATTGCCGAGCACAACTTTGCCGGTGTAATTCTGGCCGCCGGCCGTATGCACGAGTTGGCCCGACATGGAGTCATCGGTATTGCGTAGATAGCCCTGCGGGTCGGCGAAGCCACTATTGTCCGCGCCGTTGAGGTTGATATCGCCGTTGACGGCCGTAACGTCGAGGCTGCCCAGTTCGTAATTATTTCCTACTGCGCCCTGGAAGGTGACGCTGTTATCGGCATGGATGGTCAGATCGTGATGGTAATACGAATCCACCAGGCCGTTGAAGGTGATGTCGCCCGCGGCTTCGATCCCGCGGTTGGAATAAGCTTTAAGAGAGGCGTTCATCTGTCCGATGCGCACGTCGCCGTTATAAGTCTGGTCGCCGTCGGTCGTAACTTCCCCGCCCTGGATGTGGATGCGGCCGTTGTCAGTCCCGACGTACAGATTTCCAAGCGGGTAAGCGGAACCCACCGCGTCTTTAAAATAAACGCTGTTCCCCGCGTTTATGTCGAGATCGTAATGGTAATACGAATCCAACAGACCATTGAACACAATATCGCCGCCGATAGGGGGGTCCGCTGATATCTGCGGGCTGGGAGCTGGTATATTAGCGTATGCGTTAAGTACGGTGTCCATTTGACCGATGCGGACATCGCCGTTATAATACTGGTAGCCGTCGGTCGTCACTTCTCCGCCCTGGATGTGGATGCGGCCGCTGTCGGCAGTGACGTCCAGGTTGCCAAGCGGGTAAGCGGACCCGACAGCGCCCTTAAAGTAGACGTCGCCGGTCGCCTGAATGGTCAGATCGTAATGATAGTACGAATCCAGCAGACCGTTAAAGGTGACGTCGCCGACGGGACATTCTCCGGAATAGATATAGAAAGCCGTATTCATCTGGCCGATACGGACGCCGCCGTTATAATCCTGGTCGCCGTAAGTACCGACTTCTCCGCCCTGAATGTGGATAAGACCTCCGTCGGCCGTGACGTCCAGGCTGCCGAGCGGATGATTATCGCCCACCTCTCCCTTGAAGTAGACGCTGTCGGCGGCATGGATGTTGAGGTCGAGGGCATAAGGCGAATCCACCTTGCCGTTAAAGGTGATGTCGCCGGCGGCGCCGTTCTGACCGCCGTGATACGCGTTAAGACCGGCGTTCATCTGCTCGATACCGACATCGCCATTATAAGTCTGGTCGCCGTCGGTCGTGACTTCGCCGCCCTGAACGTGAATGTAGCCCGCATCACCGGCTTTGGCGTACAGGCTGCCCAGATGAGAACCGGACCCCACAGCGCCCTTAAAATAAATATTATCGCCCTCGACATCAAGGCCGAAATTGCCGCCGGCGGAGGAATCGACACGGCCGTTGAAGGTAATGTCTCTGCCCGCAGGATCGGCGCCAAATAGCGCATAGCCATAGTTCTCCCGGCCGGCGGGAGCGCACCCGCGGTCGCCGCACGGGCCGCTATTTGCTCTGGCGTACAGTTCGCTGTCCGCGCCCAGCACGACATCGCCGTTATAATACTGGCGGCCGGTAGTCTCTATGTAGCCGCCGTTAAGATTGATATTACCGGCCTTAACATCAAGGTTGCCCGGCTCGTGATTATCCCCCACTGCGCCTTTAAAGGTGACGCTGTTACCGGCTGAGACGGCCAGGTCATAGAACGAGTCAAGCATGCCGTTGAAGGTGATATCTCCGTCCGACGAGGTGAGTTTGGCGTCCATGCCGTTTATAACGACCGGGCCGGAGTACGCCTGATCTCCGACAGTGAGGATCAGACCGCCGTTGACGCGGATAGAACCCTCTTCCGTGTTTCCGATATTGACTTTCAGATAGTTAAGCGGATAGTCGTCAACGCCGCCATCGTTATCCATACCGCCGACCGGGCCGTTGAAATTGACATCGTAGCGGGAATTCACTACGAGACCTGAGGCCGGAGCTTCCCGCTCCTGCGCGACCGAGCCGTTGAAAGTAATATAGCTAGAATTGAGTTCGGTATTATTGCCAAGCCACACATTGCCGTAGTACTCCTGGCGGCCGTTGGTCTCGATGACCTCGCCGGACAGGTCCGGATCGGAAATAAAAGAGGTATTATCAAGCCCGTTCAGATAAATTTCCCCATTAGCGGTCACAACAAGGCGGGCCAGGATATTGCCGTCGCCGACGCCCACGGCGCCATTAAAGGCCGTGTCGCCGTTCGAGTACGTGTACAGGCTGCTGTGCCCGCCGCCTTCGTCTATCATCGAGCCATGCACCGCGCCGTTAAAGGTTATGCCGCCTTCTTCCGAGATCAATTCCGCATTATTGCCGAGCACAACTTTGCCGGTGTAATTCTGGCCGCCGGCCGTATGCACGAGTTGGCCCGACATGGAGTCATCGGTATTGCGTAGATAGCCCTGCGGGTCGGCGAAGCCACTATTGTCCGCGCCGTTGAGGTTGATATCGCCGTTGACGGCCGTAACGTCGAGGCTGCCCAGTTCGTAATTATTTCCTACTGCGCCCTGGAAGGTGACGCTGTTATCGGCATGGATGGTCAGATCGTGATGGTAATACGAATCCACCAGGCCGTTGAAGGTGATGTCGCCCGCGGCTTCGATCCCGCGGTTGGAATAAGCTTTAAGAGAGGCGTTCATCTGTCCGATGCGCACGTCGCCGTTATAAGTCTGGTCGCCGTCGGTCGTAACTTCTCCGCCCCGGATGTGGATGCGGCCGGGGATAAACACGTCATTGCTGTAATACCCGGCCTGGACCGACAGATTCCCCAGCGCGTTCTCATACCCTACGGCGCCGTTAATATAAATATTGCCGTTCGCGCTGGCGGAAAGGCCGTTATTCATGGATGCGCCGGAATTATCGGACGAATCGACCCTGCCGTTGAACGTTATCGCTCCGCCCGCGAGCAGGAGGTTGTCCGTGCCCAGCACTACATCACCGTTATAATTTTGATCGCCGGAAGTGGAAACATTATAGCCGTCGAGATTGATCTTGCCGGCGGTAGAATTGACCGTTAGCGCGGCGAGGACGGTTCCGCCGCCGACGCTGCCGTTAAAATTCACGTAGCCGCCGACGTCGGAATTAACGGTAAGGGTAAAAGGACCGCCGACCGTGCCGTTAAAATTAATAGCGCCGCCTTTACCGTCCAGAATTTCATTATGTCCTAAAATGATATTCCCGTTATATGTCTGGGCGCCGCCGTAAGTGGTGATATCCGCGTTAAGTCTGGCCGTACTGGTGGGAACGGCGTTCAGGGTCAGCGAGCCGGAGCCGAGGTTCGTAACGCTATAATTAACGTACACGATATGTCCGGCGGAAAGGGTCAGGTTGTTGGAACTATTTAAAGTGATACTACCGACGACCCCGTTCGTACCGTCGATATAAAAATCATTAACGGCGGGAATCGAGACATTGCCGCCATTCAGCATTGTCTGCAGATCATAGTTAACGGAATGGGGATCCGCTACCGGATCCAGCAGGAGGGTGCCGGCCTCGCCCAGCGGGGTCCTTAGATCGGCAAAGCCTTTATAAACGAGTTCGTCCCCGGAAACTTCCACGAAACCGCCGTCGCCGCTCACGGTTGCGCCGGCCTTTATCAGCGCACCCTCTTCTACGACAGTGTTATTAGCTGTGACCATTCCGGAATTGCCGTTGTGGTCGCCGCCGACCAGGGCCGTGCCGCCTCCGTTCTTGCCGCTTACATCTATCAGGGAACCGCTTTTCAAAGTGATATTATCCGCGGCGATACGCACTTCGCCGCCCTTATCGGCACGCACGGCGCTTAACTCTCCGGAATTGACCACAGAACCGCCGGTAGCCGTCAGAAATATGCGTCCGCCGCGGTTTTCCACGCCGTTGGCCCGCACTACGCCTTCGTTGTTAATGGCCAAGCCGTAGACATTGCCGCCGGCCGCCTTAAGCTCCGCCGCCGCGGCCAGGATCCGGCCTTTCTGGTCCACGCCCACGTCGGCCGCCCCGCCGCCGGCCTGCACGAATACCCGCTCGTTGCCCGCCGACTTAAGCAGCACTTCCGAACCGGCGGCCATCGCGGCGGTCCCGTTGGCCGCGCTGATCTCGCCCGTGTTCGCCAGGTTGTGCGCTATCAGCAGCACGTCGCCGCCCAAAGCGCTGATCTTGCCGGCGTTCTTCACGTCCGCCATGGAACCGCCCGCAAAAAGCAGATCGCCGCCGGCCATAAACTGGCCGACGACCACGTCCAGCGTGGAGGCGATAAAACTCTGCGTATTGATGACGCCGGAAGGGCCTACCGCTATGCCGTTGGGGTTGATAAGGTATACCTGTCCGTTGGCCTGAAGCGCGCCGTAAATGGCCGAAGGGTCGCCGCCAGTCACGCGGTTCAGGACCGCCGAAAGCGCGGAAGGCTGCATGAACCTGGTCAATTCGCCGGCGTTGATGGAGAATCCGTTCCAGTTTATTACGGCCCTGTCGGTCAGCTGGTTAATCGTGACCACCGATCCGCCGCTTCCGATAGCGGCCAATCCGGCTATGACCTGCCCGCCGGAGGGATTGGCGAAGACCGAGGTCGGGGACATAATTACCAGCGCGAGCAGCAGGCGCAAGGCGTTAGCGAATAGATCTTGCGTCTTTCCGGCGGAGAAGATATAGTTCATAAATAAAATGGGCCCTCTTATGGGTTAGCGAGAACTGCTGGGGCAGTAATATAGCTTATTGCATCTCCCCCCCCGCTGTTATATTATTATAGTATTATACAAATTATGGCTTTGGAGGCATTCGGCCATTTTCCAAAAAAATCAGGTAAACCTGATTTTTGGGGACCTTGGAAATGAAGTTTAAACAAACTGGTGGGAAAATTATTATGCCGTTCATCGATCATCAGGAGGGCGCCCCACAAAAAACATGCTTTCAGAGTATACCTATGACGGGATCAGAGAATGTATGATGTATTGAAAAAGCACGGGACCTCTCCGAACCCGCAAAAAGGAGAACGCCTCCTTTTTGCGAGATCAGGGGTTTACATCCGCGAAATGACTTTGATTGTCACAAGCCGGGTTAGCGGTAATACCTGTCCGGGTTGTATATAAAATAGAAGTCGTAGGGGTCGAGGCGCGGCAATTGCGCGTAGCGCTGGCCCTTCTCGTCCGTCTTCTCGTCCAGGTCGCCGTAATAAGAGCGGGCGGCGGGCTTAACTTCGGCTTGCGCGTCCGGGTTCTTGATAAAACCCGTTTCCTCGATGCGGTCGACCACGGAAGTGGCCCACTTGTAATCCACGGCCTTGTCGCCGAACTCCTGCCAGTCGCCGTCTGAATTTTTCTCGTACATCTTCTTGCGGAACTCGTCCATCGTAATGCCCATTTTTTTTGCGACGGGCGCGTGCAGGCGCTGCTCCCACTGGCGGGCCATCTCCAGCTGTTCTTTCAATTCGGTCATGTTGCCCCAGTTCATCGAGGACATCTGGTGATGCAGTATTATCGCGTTGGGATAGACGTAGGATTGGTCGGCCATAGTGGTGATCACCGCCGCCATACTGGCCGCGAAGGATTTGACGACCACATATACGGGGGCCTTGCTGGCCTGCATCGCTTTCAATATGCGGTTGCCGGCCATCACGGAGCCGCCCGGGGAATTATCTATCACGATGAAGATCGGGGCGGTGCTGGTGTTGTTGAAGTAATGTATGCGGTCGGTAACTTCGTCCGCCGAGCCGTTAAAGATCGGGCCGTTAAGCGCGATGCGCCTGTCGCTGACGACCAGCCTGCCGTCCTGGAAAGGCTGCGAAAGGTATACCGGCTCGGTGTTGGCTTCCTTTTTCCATTCCTCTTTCTTGCCGCGCAGTTCCAGATCGCTGTCAAGCTGGTTCATGCGGCTGTCCGCGGTCATCTTCTCTATTTTGAAACGCCGCTCCGCCAGATCGAGGCGCTTACTTTCCAGATCTATGGCGTTGCGCTCCTTATAATCCGCGATAGAAAGCTCGCGCTGCTGCTCCGATTTAAGGTCGTTAGCGGCTTTCAATTTATCAAGCTCCGCGGAGAGCATGGTTGTGTCTTTTTTGCTGCTCTCGTCGGCGAGCTTGTTCTCCAGGCTCAGCTTTTGCAGCTCGTCGCTTTGTTTCTGCACCAGCGCCTTGGACTGCTCCGCCATAAGCTTGTTCTGCGAGGCCAGCAGCTGATATTGGGTTTCCAGGCTGTCGATCTCCGCCTTGCGTTTTTCATCGGAGAGCTTATTCTCCAGCGTGGTTCTCTCAAGTTGTTCCAGAAGGAGCTTGACCGCGGACTGGTTCTTTTCGGACGCGATCTTGTTCTCGGTGCTCAGACGATAATATTCCGCTTCCAGATCCGCGACCTTGGTTTTCTGCTTTTGCTGGTCGAGCTCATACTGCGCCCGGAGCGCTTCCTTATCGTCATTGAGCTGCTGCAATTTTTTCTTGGTCTTCTGGTCCGCGATCATATTATCGGTGGATAGTTTTCTCAGCTCGGCCTGCTCCGGAGGCATGTTCTGCCCCGAGGCCGGCGCGAAGGGCGGCGCTAAGGCGGGAGTGGAGGCCGGCGCGGGGGCCGGGGAAACGGCCGGGGAGACGGCGACGGACTGCGCGGGCGAAGACGCCGCCGGGTCCGTGTCGGCCGGTTGAGCGCGGAGAGGCAGCACCGCTGAGATCAAAAAAAATAAAAGATATACGGGAATAATATAAATGAACCTCATTATTGATTACCTCCAAAAGGGTTCGGGCGCCGGGCGGAACACATTAGGCCGGGTGATCCAGATTCGCGCCTCAAACTTAAATATAATATCGGATGTCCGGCCCCTTGTCAAGATTTCTCACAAATCCTCCGATAAAGGAGGCTTCGGGACCTCCGGAATTAAAGCCGGCGCTCATCAAAAAGTTTTCACATCGGCGAATTCATTCCCCAAATCACAAAAAATCAGTTTTATCCGATTTTTTGGGAGTCACGTCCCGCCCGGAGGCCAGCGTCTTTATAACGGCATTTGCGATGACGAGGCCGAAGATGCCCGTCAGAGTGGGCAGGCTGCCCAGCGCGGCCCTCCTGCGCCCCTGCTCGTAGAACTGAGTTTCGGGATCTACTTGACGCGCCCTGCGCAGTTCGCCGACGGGTTCCAGCGAATAAACGCAGGCAAGGTCCAGCGGCGTGCCGTTCTTCCTGAGCAGCTTCCTGAGGGCAGCCGCTAAAGGACAGCCGCGGACCTCGCCCAGCGGACCGACCCGGATAGCGCCCGGATCGGTACGGAGCGCCGCGCCCATAGAGGCGATCAGCGGGAGGCTGCGTTTGACGGTCTCTGAGATAAGCCCGGCTTTGGGACCGAGAGAGTCTATCGCGTCTATAACCATGTCCGGCGAGCCTTCAAGTATGGTCCCGAAGGTTTCCGGGCCGGCGAAAAGTTCCAGCGCCTCCACGCGGCAGTGAGGGTTGATGTCCGATACGCGCTCGGCGGCCAAGGCCGCTTTATACTTCCCGATAGTGGAACCCAGCGCGTAAAGCTGCCGGTTTATATTGCTGGCCCTTATAACGTCGAAATCCACCAACCGCATGCGTCCGACTCCGGCGCGGGCCAGCCCTTCTACGGCGTAGCTGCCCACGGCCCCGAGGCCCACGACTACGACAAAGGAATTCTTCAGCCGGCCGACGGCTTCTTCGCCGAGCATCAGCTTTATCCGCGCCAGTCTGTCTTCTGTCATAATGGAAAGAACTTCCCAAGGAATATTTTGGCGTTGCGCCAGCCGAGCTCGCCCAGCGGTTCGGGGTTCTGCCCCAGAGCCTGGGCCGCGGCGCGGACAACTTCGGCCAGGTCCCGCGGAGCGGAACGCCGTCCCTGAGGCCCGGTTTCCGGGGATTCGGTCTCGAACAGCAGCCGTTTCGGAGGCGCGGTCAACAGGGCTCTGCGCATTTTTTCCCGTCTGGGATTCATCATCTCTCCGCTGAAAGAGAAAAAGGCGCCCAGCCGCGCCAGACTATTCACCATCTCTGGCGGCCCGCCGTAAGCGTGCAGTATGAAAGCCGGAGGCTGTTCCTCTTTAAGGATAGCCTCCAATCTGCCCCAGGCTTTCACGCAGTGTATGGTGACGGGCCGCTTGAGCTTTTTAGCCAGCCGCAGCTGCGCCCTGAAAACCTCTTCCTGACCGGCGGGACCAACCCCGACCGCGTGATCCAGCCCGATCTCACCGACGCAGGACGGCGCGCGCGTCAGGAAGTCTTCAAGCAGCTCAAGCCAGCCCGCGCCGGCTTTATCCGCGAACCAGGGATGAAGCCCGAAACTCGGAACGATCCCTTTATGTTCCGCGGCCAGCGCAAGCACGCTCCCCCAATCGTCCGGGGCCGTGCCGCAGCAAAGCATCCCCTTAACGCCGGCTGCGGAAGCTTGTTCAAGGGCCTCTCGCAGAGCGGCCGCGCCGGGATAGTTTTGCAGATGATCATGCGCGTCGAAAAGCCGTATAGGCATATGGTTTAACCTGAATTCCGCAGTTCAATTTGTTTTTCATCGTAAAAATCAGGAAACAGAATTATCCTGCGGAATTCCCCGCGAAGCGGGCGGAGGGCCCAACGCTATGCGCGCCTGGCCCGACGAGGCGTATACCTCCCGCAGGGCGCCCGCTGTGCGGGCGGAAAACTTCAACTGAAGTTTTCAGGTTAAGCGGGGACCGACAAAGAGTTACGCGATAAAGCGCCCGAAAGCAGCGGCTCAAGGGGGCCGGCGGCCGCTCGTTATTTATCGGCGGCGAGATAGATCTTGGCCAGGGAATCCGCGCGCTGCAATAGCGCCGCGTCGTCCAGGCCGTCCAATGTTATAACGGTGCAATGACCGGGAGGATAGAACCTGCCGTCGCCCTGCCTTGGGAAATGAGCGCGGGCCGCTTCGGGGATCCACTTCCACTCCTTTATAAAAACGGAGAGGTTCTTCTGCCCGCTCCGGGGGTCCGGTCCGAGCGAGAAAAAGCAGAACATGTTGGCCTGAATATCCTTCCTGGTATTTTTGGTAAGGTTCAGCGTAGGGTCAGGCGCGAACACCGTGCTGAGCCGGGCCCCCCAGTTAACTCCGGGTTTACCCCGCACTATTGGACCGTTACCGGCATCGCCCTGCGTAAGAGCAAGGTCATCGGCCGGAGTTCCAAGACCAATAGTGCGGGGCGAGCCGCCTATCTGCGCTAATATCCTGTCAAAAAAAGACTCGAAGCGTTTTACCTCCGGTTCGAGCCCGGCGGCGCGCCACTTCGCCTTGGTCATTTCGTAACGTTTAACATATTCCTCCGGCGTATGGCGGACGCTGAGCTTGAACAGGAACTCTTCCTTTTCCTCTTCGGTAACCTCTTTGATCTCGGAAATCTTGTACCAATGTCCGGTTTCATATTTCTTGCCTTTCGGGTAGCATTTTCCGTCCGGACAAAGCGCCAGGTATTTATCGCCTTCTATTTTCACCATCATTCCGACGAATCTGTCCTTCACGAACCGGCCGTAGGTGAAATCTTTGTTCAAAGCCGGAGGCTGGAACGGCTCCGCGTTCACATATTTTATCCTATGTACCTTATCGGGGTCCTGCACGGCTATCACGGCGTTCTTGGGCGGCTCTATGTCCACAGCCACTCCGAAAGCGTCCGAAGTCTTATTGCGGACAATATCTCCTATCTTTATATCAGGCATTTTTCTCCTTAAAGCACATAGAAAAGCACGGCGAAATAGTGGCTGACGCTGCCGGCCAGCACGAACAGGTGCCAGACGCCGTGGAAATAACGCACTCTTTTATCCAGGCCATAAAAGACCACGCCCGAAGTATAGAATATGCCTCCCGCCAAAAGCCAGCTAAGCCCGCCGTCGGGCAGAGCGCGCCGCAATGGGCCGATGGCCGCCATCAGCATCCAGCCCATGCCGAGATAAAGTACCAGCGGCAGAACGCGTTTCCCTTTTTGGGGGAACAACTCCAATATGATCCCAAGTACGGCAAGCCCCCAGACCACCGCGAACAGCGACCAGCCCAATGCGCCGCGCAGAGTTACCAGCATGAAAGGCGTATACGTTCCGGCTATCAGCAGGTATATGGACTGATGGTCGAATATGCGAAAGATGATTTTTTTTCTGCCGCTGGTACTGTGATAGAGCGAAGAGAACGTATACAACAGCAGGAGAGTGCCGCCATATATGGCGCAGCTGGTTATCTTAACGGGATCTCCGGACCCGCAGGCAATAATGATCAGCACCAGCAAGCCTACGAACGCGGCCGCCGCCCCGAAAATATGGGTAACGCTGTTAAAAAGTTCGCTCTTATCCATGCCGATTTTCACCTGAAATAATATTTCTCACACAAAGCCGCGAAGACACAAAGTTAATCTCAATAAAAAGCCCCGCCGGACCTTATCCACGCGGGGCTTTTCATCACTATCGGGACCCGACTTGCTCCTAAGGCGCCCCAAGCACGATCATTTCCGGTATATCATCCTCGCGGATGATCTTGACCGCGGACTCTTCGTTTCAGCCGAGCGGCCGTTCATCACGGCGCGCCCCATTAACGAGAACCCTGAACCGTGAGAACCAGAAGCGTACGGCGGTTGCTCGCGCGTCCGTGTTTGGTATCGTTGGCGGCTGTGGGCATCGATTTCCCGAGTCCTCTGGTCGTGATACGGCCGGCGTCCAGTCCGCCGTCTTTTATCAGATACTTCTTAACCGCCTCGGCCCTGCCCATTGAAAGCTTCACGTTGTAATCGTTCGGACCTGTGCTGTCGGTGTGCCCATGCAGTTCGATCTGGGCCTTGGGATTAGCGGCCAAAAACGCCTTGATCGCTTTAAGACGCGGCCCGAAATCACCCTTAAGAGCGGATTTATTAAAATCAAACTCCACGGCGACCATACAAAGCTTGTCCTCCTGCGCCCAAGGGCAGGACGGGTCCGAGGCTGCGGCCCGGACAGCAGTTATGACCGGCTGTGTAACGGAACCCTGCGCGGCTACCTGAGTGAGGCGGGCCACAGCCTTTGTCTCGGCCTGAGCCGATGAGACTTCGGCCTTTTTCCCGGCAGGAACATTCGCTGAGGCCACGGTTACGGCGCTGACAGCCGCCGCGCTCGGCGGAGCTGGAGCCGCGGGTTTAGCCTCGGCGGTCACGCTCGCGGGAGCCGCGGGCTTAGCCTCGGCGGCCGCGCTTGCGGGAGCTGCGGGCTTAACCTCGGCGGCCGCGCTCGCGGGAGCTGCGGGCTTAGCCTCGGCGGTCACGCTCGCAGGAGCTGCGGGCTTAACTTCGGCAGGCACGTTCGCGGAAGCCGCAACCGCCGTCTTATCGGCAACTGCGGCCACGGCCGGCGCGGCAGCGCTGGGCGCCGCAGCCTGAGGCAGATGTATAGCTTTTATCTCGGCCGACGAGCCTGAATGGTCCGTAGCGGCGCTGATCTCGGACGCCGCGGGCGACGGAGCGGCTCCTGGCGACACGACCAGAACGGTCGTATCCACCGTCTGTGTTCCCGCCGGAGAGCCAGAAGAGATATTGACCTCCGCCACGGCGGCCGGCGAACTTGTAGAGGGATTGACGGCGGCCGGCGCGGACGCGAGCGTCAGTTGGGCCGCCGAGCAGCCGGTCTTGTCGACAACGGCTCCCGCCGGCGTACCGGGACACGCATCCCTGGAGTCTGAAATACCATCGCCATCTTCGTCCGGGAAACAGCCCTGAGCGTCGACTACCACCCTGGGGGGCGTATTCGGACATTTATCGATAGAATCGGGAATGCCGTCGCCATCGGAATCGAGCGGAATACCCGTCTGCTGCGGGGTACAGCCTACCGTATCAACCACGGTCCTGGGCGGCGTGTTCGGGCATTTATCAAGGGAATCCGGCACGCCGTCCCCGTCGCTGTCGGGTTCAGCCTCGATATACGCGCCGAGTGCGGCGTCCTGAGAGCGGACTTGCACCGATGCGGCGGCAATTATGAACAGCGCCCCAGCCATGATCAAACTTAGCTTAATGGTTTTCATGAAATTTTTCTCCCGCGATAGATATCTTTTACATTATATCTAATAAGCCGTACGAATCGCAAATATCTTATGTTTTCAATTTGCTCACAACAGGATGCTCTGCCGGACCGCCGCCGCGCCTGTTAGCGCCGATATTAATCCATGAGGTCCCAAATCCTCCTTTACTCGGAGGATTTGGGATATTGTGTTTTGTGGCAAAAAAGCGTAGAATATCCAAGTTGAGGAATGTCAAGCTCTGCCGGACGGAGCCTTATCCGCCGCAGCCCGGTCCAGCCGGGAATACGGATAAATTCATAATGTTGGAGGAAACACTGATAATGAGAAAGAACACTGAAGTTTTTGTCGCTGTCTCGGCGGCTTTACTGGCCCTTCTGGCCGGCAATGCACCGTCCTTCGCCCAGAACGCCCTTTCCGGCAGCGTGAAAGAGCAGATAAACACCGTACAGTCGGCCATACAGAAAAAAGGGGCCAAATGGGTGGCCGGGGAAACTTCCCTTTCGAACCTGTCGCGGGAAGACTGGATGTATCGCGTCGGATTGAACTTCCAGACGATAACGGCTCCCCCCATAGAAGAGCCGGCCCTCCAAGCCCCGGCGCCGGCCAGCCTGGACTGGCGGGACAACAACGGCAACTATGTAAGCCCGATCACTAATCAGAAAAAATGCGGTTCCTGCTGGGCGTTCGCCATGACCGCCGGACTTGAATCCAACGTAATGCGCACCCAGAACAGCGCGGACCCGGTAGACCTGTCCGAACAGGTGCTGATCTCCTGCAGCGGAGTGGGTTCCTGTAACGGCGGCACTCTGAACGCTGATTTTCTTCAGACGACCGGCCTGCCTCCCGAATCGGCTTATCCCTATACGGCAACGGACGGCTCCTGCGACACCGCCGCCGCCGGCTGGCAGGATACTACCCGCAAGATAGCGTCCTGGGGTTCAGTTTCAAAGACCGTGGCGGCTTTAAAAACGGCCCTGAACGAGTACGGCCCGCTACCTACGGCCTTCTTTGTCTACGAAGACTTCATGCACTATAAATCCGGCGTGTATTCCTACACGACCGGGAAGAAACTGGGCGGCCACGCCGTGCTGCTCGTCGGCTATAACGACGCGGAGCAGTATTTCATAGTGAAGAACAGCTGGGGCCCCGGCTGGGGCGAGAACGGCTTCTTCAGGATCGCCTACTCCGAGATGAAGAACTCCGTAAATTTCGGCCTCAGCACGATCGCCTACCGCTCAAAAGCCGCGCAGCGCGGACTTGAGACCATCAATAAGACCGTTGACGACATCAACGCCGACGGCCGCTGGGGCAGAGTGGAACCGCTGTTCAAGTAACAAGCCTTCTACGGCGCTTCCCGGGTTGATCCGGGAACAAAACTAAAAAGGAGGCCCCCCGTGCTCGGTACGGGGGGCCTCCTTTCATATTATTCCCTTTTTACGAGGGGAACAACTTATTTTATCGCAAGCGCCTTAACATACTTATTATAACGCTCGTGTATCTCGGACTTCGAAAGACGGGCGCCTCTTTTTACGCTGAAATCCTCTACGCTGAAGGACGACATTACGGTGCCGTAGGACATGGCCCGTTTCAAAACATCAAGGTTCCGCCAGTCGGGAGACGCCGCCAGATAGCCCATGAACCCGCCGGCGAAAGTATCGCCCGCGCCCGTAGGGTCCACCACTTTTTCCACCGGCTGCGCCGGCATGGCCAGCACTTCTCCGCCGTAAAACAGCATAGAACCGCTGTCGCCCCTTTTAATGACAACCGCCTGCGGACCCATTCCGGTCAGGATCTTCGCGGCCGTTATCAGATTATGTTCGCCTGTCAACTGACGGGCTTCTTCCTCGTTAACGAAGAACAAGTTGACCCTGGACAGAAGTTTCACGAGCGACCTTTTCTTGAGCGTTATCCAGTAGTTCATGGTGTCGCAGGCCACGAGCCTGGGACGGCCCATCTGGTCCAGCACGTCCCGCTGCAGGTCCGGATCGATATTGGCGAGGAACAGCACCCCGCATTCCGCGTGCCCGCCGTTAAGCCTGGGTTTAAAATGTTCGAAAACGTTCAGGTGCGTCGCGATAGTGATGGCGTTCTTAAAATCCTTATCGTACCGGCCTTTCCAATGAAAGGTTTTGCCGGGCAGAACCTGAAGCCCTTCAAGACAAATGTTGCGCCGCTTTAAAAGCCGGCGGAAAGGTACGGGGAAATCAGACCCGACTACACCGACGATCCTTACCGGAGAGAACTGCGAAGCCGACATGGAAAAATGCACAGCCGAGCCGCCGAGCGCCCTGTTCGTACGGCCATGGATGGTTTGGACCGAATCCAGCGCGACGGACCCGACGACTAAGATCGTGTTTTTCATAGGTTGTGGTTTAACTTCCTTTTCTCCGCGCCGCGGCCCGCGCGTTCATGGCTGATATGACTATGATACAAAAAAACAGCCCGAAACCTTAAATTTATTGACCTAAATCCCGCAGTTCAACCTTTTTTTCATTGTGAAAATCAGGGAACAGAATTATCCCGCGGAATTCCCCGCGAAGCGGGCGGAGGGCCCAGCGCTATGCCCCGCACTTTGGCCCACTTCGGAAAAAGTGCGGGGCTATGCGCGCCCGTCCCTACGAGGGTATGCCTCCCGAAGGGCGTCCGCTATGCGGACGGAAAACTTCAACTGGTTTTCAGTCTAGCTTTTCGCGCCCCAGCGCATATTCAGTGTTATATGATGGGCTTGGCCCAGGTCGCCGTACGGCACAAAAGCATAATCCAGATCGTAGGCATCCACGCCCAGACCGAGGCCGAAGCTGAAGGGGAAGGTTTTGTCGTTACGCGCTTTTCCGGCGCGTGTAGAATATCCCGCCCTGAACGCAGCGCGCATTTTGCCGGCGGTAACAAGGCGGTACTCCGCGCCGGCCGCATACCAGGCATCAGCGTCGCTCGGCAGGTTGGCGTCGCCATAAAAGGTAAAGGACCGGTAATCGTACGCCAGACCTAGACGGCTCTGCCTGGAAACGGCTTCCGAAACCTTGTTGAACTTCAGCTTCGTACCGATATTCTGGAATGCCAGGCCGGCTGTCAGGGCGGACCGCCTGTATTGCAGTCCTACATCGCCCAGGAAGGCGCTGGCGCTGTTATCTATGCGCGCGGAAAGATACTTAGCCGCCGCGCCGACCGAAAGATCCCCTCCAAGCTCGCGGCCCCAGGCCAGGGAGGCAACGATATCACGGGGCGAGAAGGTGCCGTCCGAAGCGCCATTATTGTTATTGGTGGAGTCAATGCTGCCGTAGTTAAGCATCTGCACGCCCAGCCCGAATACCCCGGTTTCCCCGAAGGGGCGGTTGTAGGCCGCTACGCTGTAGCCCACGGACTCGAACCAGATGGCGTGCATCACCATCAACGAGCTGTCTTTCTGCGGCGCCAGGCCGGCGGGGTTATAGAACATCATGGACGGCTCATCGGATGCGGCCGTGAACGCTTCGGACAAAGCCGCCGCCTTCGAGCCCGCGCCCAGCTTGAGGATGTTCCCGCTTTGCGCGTCTCCGGCGCTAACCTGCGCTATGGACACGCAAGACAAAACAGCTATCGTCAACGCGAGCTTCTTACCATTCATATAAATCCCTCCAAATTAGCCACAAAAACCGGAACACCCTGCCGAGAACAGGTGCTAGCGCTCTATTGCGAACTTCACGATCTTATGCGACGAACCAGACTTAATATAGGCGAAGTAGACGCCGCTGGACACTTTCGCGCCCGAGGCGGTTTTGCCGTCCCAGGGAACGGACACTGTTGTATTTTTAAGTTCTTTAACCAGTTCGCCCACCAGATTGTATATGCGTATCGTAGTATCGGCGGCTAGATTACCAAACATTATTGTCGCCATGTCATGCGAGCCGCCTGAACCGGGCTTCCATGGGTTAGGGTAAACCTTCACGGTCGATAGATCAGACATGAAGCTCGGGGCTATAAGACCGTACACCGAGAAGTGATTAACGTACGCCCACACGGTATTGGCTACCGGGTCGACCTGCGAATGTATCTCCGTCCATTGGTGCGTGACGGTATTCAGCCAGACCATCTTAATGCTTTCCTCCTGAATGTCTGTGCCGTCCACAATGCCGTCGGAAGGGTTGCTGTCGGGGTAGTGTATGGTAATTTTCACAGTGCCTGAACTGAACGCCGTCACCTGCTGGCTGTTATTGTAAGCCACCACCTCGATGGTCATATTCTGCATAAGCGCGGCGCCCGGCGACACTACGCCCGAGATCGTTTCGGTGCTCAGAGGGGTGGAAAGAGGATCTGTGGACAGGTAGATGAACCCGCCATCCAGCTCCGGGACGCCGGCAATGGTCACGGTAAGATTCCCGCTGTTGGCCACAGCCCCCGTGCTGCTTATGTCATTTATCGTTATTCCCCCGCCGGATGACCCTAAACTCATAGTGAAAAGATTGTTCCCGCTGCCGCCCGACGTCACCCCGTCGCTCCCGTATACAACCACGTTCCACTGCCCGGTGGTAAGGCCCAGTAATGAAACCCGCCCATCGATCGCTGAGGCGCCGACCGCCGACACCGTCATTTCTCTTCTCATCCCAGATTGTTCCAACCGCACGGAATCGCTTCCCAAAAAACCGGCGCCTGTTACAGTGAACGTAGCGCTTACGATCATGCTATTTCCTGACCCCGGCGACACCGCGTACACGACCGGAAGAGGAGGCGTCTGCACGATCGCCGTAGGGCAATAATCCGAATATTCCAAACTACCGGCGTTTTTCGCCCTGACACGTGAATAATAAATAGTGTCCGGTATCAGGCCTGTCGCCAGATAAAATAACTTAACCGTATTCGTCGTCGTGGTATAAGCGACGTCAAAACCGGCGTCGCTTGAGACGCTGATCTCATATTGCGTCCCTGGAGGATTGCCGTTCGCGCCCCACTGGGCTTTCAGCGTTGTTCTGCTTTGAGCGGTAAGGCTTAGGGCGACGGGCGGATTGGTAATGCCCAGGAAAAGCCCCGCCATTGTCACATCCGTTCTATTAAGACCGTTTTCTATAGCGGACAGCAGGTTGGCGGGCGGAGCGTCGAACCAGGCGGAAAGATTGACCATTCTCCCGTCTATAACCGTATACGCGGCCGGATCGCGCAGATCGCGCAGGCATGTTTCCGCGAAGGCGATCTGTTCGTCGACTCCTGTAAAGGTCATCTGTGAACCGATGCTTTTCAGGAACGATTCAAATCCTTTTAAAGCCTTTATCCGCCTTTCCAGGTTAGACGCCAGCCTGCTGCCGTAAGATTTCATCATCGCGTCGCCGCCGAAAGACTTTATCGCCAGAAAATCCGGATTGGAAGCTCTCAACGCGTTAATGTATCCCTGACCGTCCTTCGCCTTCGAGAAATCGAGCGTGTTCGGATTAAGATCAAAGCGATACGGACCGCTATTAACAAAGTCATTCAGCAGCTTGTCGGCCTCATCGCCGGTCTCCTGGATCGAATCAGCCGAACCCGCCAACAGCTTTATTAAGGGAGCCGGGATCGGCGCCGGAGAAACATTATCACCCGCTTTTATGACGAAGGGTGTGCCGTCGGCGACGCTCCTGGTTACGATCGTAAACCAGAAGAAATCGGCTTTCTTCACTATATCCAGACGGCTCTTTATAACGCCGAGCGTGCCGGCAAAGCCCGTACTCTTATAAATGCCGTATACTTCCGTGAGGTTCCCGTTGTCTAGGGCGTTTACCATGCTATTGAAATTATCGCGGTTTTTCTCCAGGAATTCGTCCATTTCGATCAAGGCAAGCCCGAAGTTCGCCTCCGGATTATCCGGCTTCGCGCTAATAACGGCCTTGTATTCGTTCGTCTTTGTGGTTCTTAGATACTTCCTTATATCGCCGGACGACAGGCCGGAGTTAATGATCATGTCAGGCGCCAGCGGCTCGAGGAAAAGCTGCGGCATGCCTTCCGGGAAAAGTCCGCCCCAGGTATAAGTCGACATCCCGGTGTAGAAATCTCCCGAATTCCAGGTCCAGGTCGAAAGCCCGATAACATTAGGATCAACGGGTTTGCCGAGGAAGTTGAAGATCTCTGTTCCCGTGATAATTTTGGAACGCAGATCGGCCATCTCGTCATAAATCAGGACTAAGCTGTCCATCTCGGTCTTTAAAGCGACGGGATCGATCTTCACATCCGATTGCGCGGCCAGTTCCGCTATTCCCTCGGCGACGGTAGTCGTGTCGGCGTTCACCAGAAGATAGCTGAAGAATCCGCCGATGGCCTGCTGGCGGGTCAAAATTTCACCCGGCGCCAGAAAATAAATAAATTTCCGCGGCATGCCTCCCGGAAAAAGTCCGCCCCAGGTATAAGTCGACATCCCCGTATAGAAATCATCGGGATTCCAGGTCCAGGTCGAAAGCCTGGTGACACCAGGGTCGACGGGCTTGCCGAGGAAGACGAAAGGTTCCGTACCCGTGATTATTTTATTGCGCAGATCCATGACCTCTTCGTACGTGCCTGCTGATTCTAACATCTCGGTCTCCAAACCGGCTTCAATTTTTATCATCTGCCGAGCCGCCAATTCGGCGATCTGGGCTTTGAGCGCGGCCCTGTCCGCATTAGCCTGGAGATAATTTATGTACTCCTCAAGCACCTGGAGCTGTTGAGCCGATAAACCGGGTATTACCGCGCCGGAAGCCGCCTGAACCGAAGGCGCGGCCGAAACCGCGAATAAGCAGGCCATTATACCGGCTTGAACAAACGATCTAGCCGCTCTTGCAGGATTAAACATGGCGCAATGAGCGTTCACGCGGACGTGATTCGGGCGATGATCGAAGACGGAAACGAAGCTCCTTTTAAAACCGGCCGAAACGAAATTGATTATATTCAGCATTTTTCTTCCTCCTAAGATCCCGACAACCGTGGTTACAAGCCCGCTGCGGCGATGTTATCAGCCGGGTTGATACGACGCCCGGCCTGGATAAAAATGCCGGGGACATATAGACTGTTCGATCCGCGATAACCGCGCGAACGGACGTCATTAAATATTATTGGTTCGATTTAACCCACTTTTAGTATGCCATATCATTACAAGAAATTCAACAAAAAAATGTTCCCGCTTACCGGATCAGAATACGTACTGCAATGTTATCTGGTGATTTATACCGCCGAAAGTATTTTTATCGACATGCTCCGTCTGTGGAGCGGCTGGAGACGGAGCCGGCTGGGTTTCCTCCGCTTTCGATAAGCCGAGGGTTTTCTTAAAGTTTTTAGGCAAGATCGGCACGCTTAGATCGGCCCGGTAGTCCAATTTCATATTTTTAGACAATTGATAGCCCGCTCCGGCGTATCCATAGATAAACTTCACTCCTCTGAGAACGATCTTTTTGTAATAGGAACTATTAACAAGACCGGCGCCGAGATTAGTTTCGCCTGAAATTCGCAGCGGAATATCCATGATCTGATAGTTAATGACCGAACTTGCTTCAAATCTTCTGGAGAACTTCCTGACCATTCCCAACTGCCATTGCCTTGACGGCGTGCTAAAGTCCCCGTCGAATTTTGCCCGGTGAACTATCGGTAAAAAATACAGCTGCCCGAGTACCGGCGTAGAAAAATACGCCCGGACATTATTTTTCATCTTAGAATAATATACTCCGCCGAATACCTTCGTCCTGTCTTTGATCCTGAACGATGTCGCTATCCCGCAGCCGGCGCCCCTCCCATCGAGCGAAATGTTCCCGAAATGAGTTATCTCCGTCGCCGGATCGGCTCCGCGCGGGATCATATCGAACCTCATTTTTGCGGTTTCGCGGCCGGAGAGTAATTTTATGTCCCACCATTCTTTTACTTTAAGCTGAAAATACGCGTCATAAGCGTTAGAAACGACGTCGAGCGGAGAATCGACGGACTGAAAGCTCATTTTGTCCTGGGAAAAATATCTTAGAGAGAACTTGTCAAGCGATCTGCTCCTGGTCGCCCGTAAACCGAAGGCGCTTCCGGAATTCAGCTCGGCTTTGCCTTCGACCGTATATGAATGCCGTTCCCCCTGGTCCGAAAGTCTCATGTCTTTGCCGAAATATTTTTCCAGCAGGTCGTAAAAATACGCGTTCTCCAGCGCATCGTCGGAACGCGGATATTTCTCTATTTTAATATCCCCGGCGGAAACTGAGTTGCCGCGCTGCCCGCTTAATCCTAAACTATAGCGGCCAAGACTTGTCGCCAGCGCGCCGGAATAGACTTCCTGCTCCGAGTTCACGCCGGTAAAAGAGAGCGAAGGTATTTTTCCGCTCAAATCGCTTTTTTCATACGCTATGCCGGCGGCGCTGCCGCGCAAAGGCAAACTTAGGGGCATACTGTACCTGTATCCGAGGTCTTGCCGCCTCAGAACATCCGTAAGAACGCCGTTTTCCCTGACACGTATGAGATCCTCATAAGTGTAAGGGATAGTTAATACAGGATCGGTTATGCCGAGAAACCGGGTAGGATACTGGAAGTCGGAATTTTCTTCCCGCGCGAAGGAAAGGGCCGAATGGTTTGCCGCGACTTTGCTGAAGAGGGTCTCCTGCAGCAGACCGGTATGCGCGGGTCCGGCGATAGCAATTATTAAAAACAGCGCGGCCGCCGGTATTATCGGCCTACGCAAAAGCCGGCAGTCAGGAGTAAAGAGAAGCGCAGTTTTTCTCATTCTTTCCGCTACAGTGTACTTACGCTCCGTTCATGCCGTACGGCGGCGGCAAAAAAAGCATTTCACCGTTCACTTGCCAGGCTGCAATTTGTTCAGCGCGGAGGCGGCTGCTTTCCGGACTTGGGCGGAGCGGTCTTTTAACGCGCTCTTGAGCGGCTTTATGGCGCGTTTGTCGCCTATCCGGCCCAAGGCCATGGCGGCTGAGCTGCGGACCTTTTCGTCCTCATCGTTCAAAAGTTCCATTAGCGGGGCGACCGCCTCAACCGCTTTCATTTTTCCCAGGTCGAACGCGGCCCCGCGGCGCTGTTTCCAATCCGGATCTTTCAGGAACGCGAACAAATCTTTGATTTTTGGATCGATGGCCGCTTCTTGAATAGGGACCGCGGCGGCGGGCGTGGAAACGACCGGGAGCTCATCGCTCTTGACCGCGCCGTTATTTATTTCCGCGCTGACAACGGGCTCTTTAGGCGCCGGCTTCTCCTGACTGGCCGAACTATTTGCGCCCCAGCGTATGTTCAAGGTTATGTGATGGGCCTGGCCCAGATCGCCGTACGGCACAAAGGCGTAATCCAGGTCGTAGGCGTCCACGCCAAGCCCGAGGCCGAAGCTGAAAGGGAAGGTCTTGTCGTTACGCGCTTCTCCCGAGCGGGTCGAATAGCCGGCCCGGAACGCCGCGCGCATTTTGCCGGCGGTGACAAGGCGGTACTCCGCGCCGGCCGCATACCAGGCATCAGCATCGCTCGGCAGATTGACGTCTCCGTAAAACGTAAAAGTCAGATAATCGTACGCCAACCCCAGGCGGCCCTGCCTGGAAACAGCTTCCGAAACCTTGTTGAACTTCAGTTTAGTACCGACATTCTGTAAAGCCAAGCCCGCCGTCAGGCCGGACCGCCGGTATTGCAGGCCAGCATCACCCAGGAAAGCGCTGGCGCTGTTATCTATGCGCGTGGAAAGATACTTAGCGGCCGCGCCGACCGAAAAATCCCCGCCAAGCTCGCGGCCCCAGGCCAGGGAGGCAACGATATCACGGGGCGAGAAGGTGCCGTCCGAAGCGCCGTTATTGTTATTGGTGGAGTCGATGCTGCCGTAGTTAAGCATCTGCACGCCAAACCCGAACACCCCGGTTTCCCCGAAGGGGCGGTTATAGGCCGCTACGCTGTAGCCTACCGACTCGAACCAGATCGCGTGCATCGCCATAAACGAACTGTCCTTCTGCGGCGCGAGGCCGGCCGGGTTATAGAACATAACCGAGGGTTCGTCGGATGCGGCCGTGAACGCTTCGGACAAAGCCGCCGCCTTTGACCCCGCGCCCAGCTTGAGGATGTTCCCGCTTTGCGCGTCTCCGGCGCTGACCTGCGCCGCGGACACGCATGACAAAACAGCGATCGTCAACGCGAGTTTTTTACCATTCATATAAATCCCTCCAAATTAGCAGCAAAAAACGGGACACACTGCCGCCATCGTCCCGGCGAACGGGTCAGCGCTCTATGGCGAACTTCATTATCTTGTGCGACGAGCCGGACTTAATATAGGCGAAGTAGACGCCGCTTGACACTTTCCCGCCCGAGGCGGTTTTGCCGTCCCAGTCGGCGGAGCCGGCTGAAGTTTTCGGAAGTTCTTTTATCAGTTCACCCACAAGGTTGTATATTTTTATACCCGTTGCGGCGGCCAGATTATCGAACTTTATCGCCGCCATGTCATGCGATCCGCCTGAACCGGGCTTCCATGGGTTCGGATATATCTTCACGGTGGATAGATCAGGCATGAAACTTAGCCCGGCTATGCCGTACACCGAGAAGTGATGCACGTTCGCCCATACTATGTTATTTACGGTGTCATGGAACGAATCTATCCTCTCCCAATTACCAGTGATGGTGCTCAGCCAGACTATGTACAGATTTTCTTCCTGGATGCTGGTGCCGTCCACAATACCGTCATCGGGATTGACATCCGGATAATGTATCTCGATCCTCACGGTAGCCGAACTGAACGCCGTCACCGGCTGGTTGTTATTGTAAGCCACGACCTCGATGGACGTATGAGGGATAAGCGTGGTACCAGGCGCCACCCTGGCGCCCGAGACCGTGCCGGAGGCGATGCTCAGCGGCGTGGTAATCGGATCGGTGGACAGGTAGATAAACCCGCCCGCCAGCTCCGTAGTGCCCGAAGAGATGGTAACGGTAAGATTTCCGCTGGTATTTACCGATTCCGTGGCGGTTACTGAGCTTACGGTTATGCCGCCGCCTGTTGTGCCTGTGGAAACAGTAAACTGCGTCAAGGTTGAGGTGGATGACTCATTGCCTTCCCCATCCCGCAGGACGATATTCCAAACACCCGGCTCAATTCCAAGAAGACTGAACACGGCTGTGAAATAGCCGCCGCTCGCGCTGGTGGTATTGGCCGGCCGATTTGCAAGCATCGCAACGTCGCCGGGGATAAAACCGCTGACCGTGCCGGTTACAATTATAACCGTCCTTATGTTAGAGGCCGTATCGGGACCGATGCCGGAGATAACGGGCAAAGCGGGCGTCGTTTCGGGCGAAGAGTTTACTATGCTCGTCGGAACCGAATCGCCGTTAAACGCCCTGACCCGCGCATAATATGTCATACCCGGAGTCAGGCCGCTAAGATTCAGCGAAGTGGCGAAGGTCGTTAATGATAGGAACCCGGCAAAGCCCGCATCGGTCGAGTAATCGACCCGATACAGTGTGCCGGCGGGATTGCCGTTCGCGCCCCAAGCGGCGTTCAACCGCGTGCGGCTCAGCGGCACGAGCACGGTCAGGCTCGGCGCGCCGGGCGCGGCCGCGGCCGTATAGGTCGCAGTCGAGTCCGAGTTCGTATAATAATTCTCGTTCCAAACGGCGCGTATATACCGCGGATACTGTTTGTTGAACGACAGGCCGGTTTCGGTATAGCTGAGCGTATTGGAGCTTACGCTTGCAATAAACACGCCGGCGCCCGTGTAGAGATTATACTGCTTGGTGAAGTCGGCAGCGCTCCAGGTCCAGGTTATTGAGCTGACGCCCTGCTCCGCGCCGGAGAAGCCGCCGGGCTTGGAAGGCTGCGCCGGAGTCTGAACAGTACTTGACGGCGTATACGTCGTGGTAATATTGTCGCCGTTTCGAGCCCTTACCCTGAAGTAATAGGTAAAGCCTTGGTTAAGACCCGTGGCCGTATAGTTCGTGGCAGTTACAGCCGCCGTTGAAACCGGGCTGTACCCCGCGTCGGTCGAATAATCGACCTGATATGCCGTGCCGGCGGGATTGCCATTGGCGCCCCACTGCGCTTTAACGCTTGTGCTGTTCAGCGCGTTAAGGCTCAGATCGCCGGGCGCCGCCGCGGCCGTATAGGTCGCAGTCGAGTCCGAGTCCGTATAATAATTCTCGTTCCAGACAGCGCGTATATACCGCGGATACTGTTTGTTGAACGACAAGCCGGTTTCGGTATAGCTGAGCGTATTGGAGCTCACGCTTGCGATAAACTCGCCGATGCTGGTGTAGAGCTTGTACTGCTTGACGAAATCGGCGGCGCTCCAGGTCCAGGTTATGGAACTGACGCCCTGTACCGCGCCGGAGAAGCCGCCGGGCTTGGAGGGCTGCGCCGGGGTCTGAACAGTGCTAGACGGCGTATACGCCGTGTTAATATTATCGCCGTTCCTGGCCCTTACCCTGAAGTAATAGGTGAGGCTTGGGTTAAGGCCTGTGGCTGTATAGTTTGTGGTAGTTACAGATACCGTCGCAACAGGGTTGTAACCCGCGTCGGTCGAATAATCGACCTGGTATGCCGTGACGGCGGGATTGCCATTGGCGCCCCACTGCGCGCTAACGCTTGTGCTGCTAAGCGCGGTCAGACTCATCGCGCCAGGCGCCTTCGCGGCAGTATAGGCAGAAGCCGGGTCCGAGTTGGTCTGATAATCCGCGCTCCAGGCTTGCACATAGCGCGTGTATTGCGTATTGACGAGCAGACCGGTTTCCGCATAACTGAGCGCAGAGGAGCTTACGCTTGCAATAAACCCGACGGTACTGGTATAGAGCTTATACTGCTTGACGAAGTCGGCGGCGTTCCAGGTCCAGGTTATGGAACTGATTCCCTGCTCCGCGCCGGTGAAAGCGCCCGGCTTAGTCGGCTGCGCAGTAGTTTTCGCGCTTGACTGCGTATACGCCGTATAGACGCTGTCGCCGTTTTGGGCCCTGACCCTGAAGTAATAGGTAAGGTCGCCGGTGAGACCAACGGCTTTATAGTTCGTGGTAGTCACAGATACCGTCGCAACCGGATTGTAACCCGCGTCGGTCGAATAATCGACCTGGTATGTCGTGCCTGCGGGATCGCCGTTGGCGTTCCATTGCGCGTTAACGCTTGTGCTGCTTACGGACGTAAACGTTAATCCGGTCGGCTGGGCGGCCAGCGTACGCGCGGCCGCGATAGTCGAGCTGGAAACATTGGGAGTATTATACGCCTCAACGTACCTGGAATACAGAGTGTTAGGGACCAGGTTAAGCTCGGTCCAGGATGTCGTGTTGGCCGACAACGAGGTTATTAAACCTCCGACAGAATTGCGCACCTTGTAGCCGGTTTCATTATCGGCGTTATCGTTCCAGCTCCAGGTCACGGAACTTGCGCCCAGCACGTTCCCCGCGAACGCCGTAGGCGCCGCCAGCGGAACATAGATCGGCAGCGACGCGCTGAAATCGGAGGCCGCGTAGCGTATGGTACGCCAGTCGTCGTTTACTCCGTTGGACGAGAAGCCGACAACATAAATATTGCCGGAATTATCCAAAGCGGCATCCAGCGCCATATCTTCATGGCCGCTGTCATACGTTCTTGACGAAGCGAACACGAGATTCGCGTTATACTTGGCGGTCAGGAAATCATGATTGCTTCCGTTATAGACGTCACCGGCGGCAAAAACATCTCCTGCGCTGCTCACACTGACTCCATACCAGGCGCTGTCGGCGACTGAATTATAGGCCGCTGATGATTTCAGGACCAGATTGCCGTCGTATTTAAGCAGCAGGCCTTTGTTGGAAGTACCGACTTGCCCCGCCACATAAACGGCGTTTTGGCCAAGGCTCAGGGATACCCTGTTTTCGTCGGTATTATCGTTGCCGGCAAAAGCCGCCGAACTGACAAAAGCCAGCGCCGGCGTGTATTTTAGCGTAAGTATCTGATAGTGCGCTCCGGCGCTTGAGTAGCCCACCACGTAAACATTTCCGCTGTCATCAGCCCGTATTTCCATTCCTTTATCGTAGGTTACGCTGAAACTGGTGGAATTTAAAGGATTTAAGTTATTATCGTAGCTCATTACCACCAATTTACGGGAGCTGTCGCTGGGGTTAGAGTGGCCGGTGACATAAACATTTCCTGACTTATTTATCGTGATATCGTTAGCCACGCACCAACCCACTTCGGAATATGTGACTGAAGACTGAAGAACAAGGTTTTTATTATACTTCAACGTCACACATTTGCCGCTGGAACTATTATCATAATTGCCGGTGACAAATATACTGTCTGCGCCTATAGCTATTCCATTGAGCTCCGAGTCATTGTCACTCCCGCTAAATACCGCGGATGCGACCATCACTCCGAATTTATCGTATTTGACAGTGAAACCATCCTGTTTGCCAAACGACGAAACGCCAGCGACATAAGTGAACGGCCCGTTAAGCGCGGCTGTATCCACCGCCACGCGGTGAGGCTGGTCCTCCGCCCCCCCGTCGTAGACGGCCCCGCCCGTCTGCGAGAAGTTGCCGGTGAAACTTGCAACCTGCTGGGACGCAGTTGTGGTGATAATTAGGCCGTACAAGTCGGTGTTTCCATGGTCGAAATCACCATTCACATTGTCCCGGATTATCGAACCGAAGAATTTGTTATCCGCGCTGTCATAGGCAAAACCGAGACTGACCGGGATTCTTCCTGATACTTCCGAAGCAATTACCGTGTCCGCGCCAAGCGGATTGCCGGAAGCGTCAAAATAGCGCATATGCACGGCGGCGGTGGAAAGCGCCATGGCGTCGTTCCAGCTTATAAGATATTTGGACCCATCCCAGACCGGCACGGCATAGAACTGTGAACCCGGGCTGTTTACGATGGTGAATGTGGAAGGGGCAACTGTTCCGTCGGCGCCCACAAATTTCCCGTACAGGTGAAACACATCGGAGCCGTCGCCCTGATAAGCGGCCCAGGAAGCCGTATTAACTCTCGTAGCGGAGTCGTGGAAAGCGACAAGGAATCTCGTATTGTCCGCCGCGACATTAACAGGATTATCGCTCGCATTGGGACTGGAGTCAATTACGAATTCGGGGCCGCCAAAACTTCTATTCGGCAGCACGAACCGGCCGGATACCGTACCGGCGTACCCGGTCTCAGTATTAGCGAAATGGCCGTAATTACCGTCAAGACGCCATGCCACGAGATACTTGCCGTTGGCGAACGCGACCGAACCGTCCTTTCCTCCGACACCTATTGTAAGCTTTGAGTCGACTAAATTACCGGACTTGTCAACAAATTGGCCGTACATATATTGATAGGAATTCACGGTATCGCTGGCGCTCCACACAACGAAATAATTCGTTCCGTCGAACGCGACACCGTCCAGATCGCCTCCGGACACACCGGTAGTGGTAATCCAGAAAGAAGACCCGACTTTACTGCCGGAGGTGCTTATGAACTGGCCGCGTTTCCATCCTTTATAACCTTCCAGGTCGCAGTCCCAGACTAACAGGAAATTGGTGCCGTCGAACGCCGCATGGGGCCAAGCGCCGGACCCGTATTCCGTACCGGTATTAAAAGTAATTTCGGAGCCTGCCAGAGTCCCGTCGGGAGTAACAAGCCGCGCGGTAATATTAGAACCATCGTGCTGATAGCCCACAAGGAATTTGCCCCCGCCGTACGCGGAGAACCCGCCGGAGTCTTCCACATCCGTTTCGCTGATAACGAACTCATTAGGTCCCTTGGCGTGCGTGATGGTGAGACCGCTGGAGAGCGCGGACTTTGTGGTGTGGAAGTCGCTACTTTCAGAAGCGACTTCATGTGACTCGCCTGTTGTATAGACATTGCCGAGACTATCAAGCGCGATCGGACCCGGATAAGTAACAGGCAGGTAGGATAGCAGGGCCAGCGAAGAACTAAATTTCGTCCACCCATCGCTATCAGCAATTACCACTTCACCGCCGGAAGTGAATTGCGGAACGCTGGCAGAACCAGATTTGACCGAGGCGGAAGAAAGCTGTACAAATGCAGAATTATATTTCACAACACGACCATTGCCGTTGTTGTCGTAATCTCCCGCGACGATAATATTGCCGGCAGGATCCAGCGCAAGAACGGGCGGCGTCGCCCAATCGGAGGCGGAAAGATTGGCGGCGAACGTGGCTTCCGATATAAAACCGAGGGACGAATTGTACTTCCTGATCTTCCAGTCCTTGGTAATGCCGTTACTCACTAACCCGGAAACTAAAATTTCACCCGCATTATTGACCGCTGCGCCTTGGGCAAATTCATCATCAACATTATACGGCCCGTGGTACACGACAGAATTCATTAAAACAGTCATGGCGGGGTTATACTTTCTGATAGCCCAACCGTTGTTGTTCATTCCCGCGCCGCCAGCTATAATAATATTGGAAGAACCGTCAAATGCTATAGCCCGGTATTCGTTATCACTTGTTCTAGTTGAGGCGACGACATTAAGCGAAGGATCATATTTTATCGCAAATGCCGAAGTCCCATGCCCGTCGCCTCCGTAACCGGACACAACCACATTGCCGGTATGATCTACAGCCACGGCCTGGAGATGAATTTCGGACACGTACCCGGCAGGGACAATCGCGGCGGAGATCAATCTCGCGCCAGCGCTGTTATACTTAACAAGAAGGCCTTCCGATTTACCAGTAACTGTGTTTGAGGTGTCGCCGACAACATAAATGAAGGGGCCGCCAATGCTGAAAGTATCCACCACGATACCTTGAGAACGATCTTCTGCGCCTCCATCATAAACCGCGCCGCCTGGCAGAGAGAAATTGCCGGTGAAGGTGCCTCCGGCAGGGGTCACAACGGGGAATGCGGGGAACTTGATGGTGCGCATGTTATTAAGGGATTGGTCATGATCGTGGAGATCGCCAAAATCCATTCCGGTCACATAGCTTTCGCCGGTGGTTTTATCCATCGCAATACCCACAGGAACGTATCCATTGGTAAACTGCCTCGCGGCGCTGGACACGAAAACCAGATCAGGGCTGTATTTAAGCACAACAGCATAATCCGCACCGGAATTGTTTTTATCACCTGCCTGATTTATTCCGAGCGTGTATACATTACCGGCATTGTCAAGCGTTACGTCCTGACCTTCAGCATACCAGTAGGGGAACAAGGCCGTGGCCAACTGCGCCAGATCAGGGGAGTATTTTATTGTCAGAATATTGCTATCGACGTCATCGCTTGGGGTACCATAGGTGCCCGCAAAATAAACTTCATGCGTGGTTGCATTGACGGTCAGCTTCCCGCTGCTCGAATTGTCGGGGTTAACATAACCGCCGGCGTACGCGGCAGAGGAAAGGAATGCCATTGACGACGAATTATATTTTGCGGTCACATAATATGTTATTCCGCTTATAAGGCTGGTTCCCGTGACATAAATATTCCCGTTATCAACAGCTATATCGTTGCCTTCGTCCGCGCCCCCGGCATTAAAGGTGACCGGCGAACCGATCTGCGAAAGATTTGAATTATACTTCACGAATTTATAATCTTTATGGCCTTCCGGATCTTCCGGGCCCCAATTTGAACCTATTACATAAACATTGCCGTTTGTGTCTAACGCCAGAGCACGCACGCTTGAATCGCCGAGAAGAACGGCTGAAGACACAAAAACCAGGTTCTGAGTATACTTCGCGGTAACAAATCCTGTGTTTGCTCCATGAGCTGTCGCATAAACGCCATTAGCGTTTGCCTTCACAACCGTGAAGCCACCCACGCCGCTGAAAGTTGCGGAGGACAGAATGCTCCCCGCCAGATCATATTCAATAATGAGGCCGCCGGTTGGCGACGACAGCCCGACAACATACAGATTGGAGTTGTATAACGCCGTCCTGGTGCCATAATCCATATTCCCGCCGTCGAAACTTGCGCCGCCTGGCAGTGAGAAGTTGCCGGTGAAGCCCGCGCCCTGCTGAAGCGTGCTTGTGGCGATAATAAGGCCGTAGAGATCCATGCTTGAATCGTTACTAGAGCCTACATTGCTTCTGTTGATGAGCGCCAACGCTTTCCCGCCGCCGATGGCCGAGACAAAACCCAGCGGAACTTTGCCGGATTCATTGGACGCGATAATGGTGTCGGCATCGAGCGGAACGCCCGCGCCGCTGAAATTACGTTTATGAACCGTGACCGCGGAATAGGATTTCCAGTCGGTCCAGGTCATCAGGTACTTGGACCCGTCCCACGCCGGGGCCGCAACGGCCTGAGTGCCCGCGGCGTCGCTGATCGTGAAGCTGGAACCGGCCACGCCGGACAGGTCCACAAATCTGCCGTACACATGCGTATTGGTGGAGTCAATCCCATTGCCATAGGTGACAAGGAATCTTGTCGACACGGGATCGTACGCTATGACAGTGGGACTAATATCACTGTTAAGGGAATCGACGTTCACGGCTATTTCAGAGCCGTAAAGACTGCCGTCAGGCAGCACCATCCGGCCTTTCACGTTGTTGCCTTCGATCCAGGTGACCAGATATTTACCGCCGCCGTACCTTACCGGGTTGTGGTCTATCGAGGAAGTCACAGGGGTGGCTATCGTTACGCGCGAACCCACGAGCTCGCCTGCCATAGAAACGCGCTGTCCGTATATTTTCCACGCGCCGCTTTCGGTCGAACTCCAGACCGCGAAATAATTAGTGCCGTCAAAAGCCACATCGCCGTCGCCCCAACCCGCGTTGAAAGAACTTATAGTGAACGACGCGCCTAAATTATTGCCTGACGGATCCACGCGCTGGCCGCGGATCGCATCCGAGTTTTGCGACAAATCACATCCCCAGGTCATCAGGTAATTGGTTCCGTCAAAAGCCACGGCGGGACCTTGACCGGCTTTACAGTCCGTGTTATCAGCCGGAACGATCTCTTGGCCGACTGGATTGCCGCCCATATCAAAGAATCTTGCACCGACATAAGAATCGTTCTTTTGATACACTGTTAAAAATTTGCCATTCCCGTACGCGGTACTACTGCCGGCATCCCGTCCGTCGGTCTCGCTGATGACGAACTCATTGGCGCCCTTGGCGTGAACGACTGGCGTTACATTTATGGCGCGCTTCTTTGTTACGAAATTCTGGTTTTCACCGCCGCCGATGTAAACGGCGCCGGAGCTCAGCGCGACCAAGCCATTGCCGCCGAAGCTATCCTGCGCCAGGTGATTCAGCGACGAGTCAAATCGATGGGTATTATTCCCATAGGTGGCGTAGACGTCGGCGGTATTCGTGTCTATCGCTATCGCGCCGTAGCGACCCAGTTCGGGATCCGCGCCGGAGTCGAATGTCGCGGAGGACACTAAGGTCAAAGAGGACGCATTGTATTTTACGACCACGCCATACATGGTTCCGGCGGAAGTCGACATCCCCACCACATACACATTGGAACCGTTTACTGCTATATCAACGGATTTATTGCCCGCGCCGGCGGTGAAAGCCGTAGAATTGAGCGTCGCCAAGGTATCGCCGTTACACTTATAGGTAGTGAAATTATAAGCGGCCTGGTCAAAAGACGGCCCTTCTCCGGAACCTGTCTCCACATAGAGGGTCGCCGGATTTCCGTCTACAACCGCGGTCCTGGGCCTGCTGCCCCAAGCGCTTGTCGCGGTACGCACAGTAGTGAAGCCCGCGGATACGTTCAGCGCGGTATCATAGCGTATAAGGCCCCAAGCGGATCCATTGAAGGTGAGAGCCCAAAGGTAGTCGAGAGAGTTCGACTTGCCGAACGACACCCCTGTCGCCATCCCCGGCACGCTCACTGAGGCTAGAACTGTAAGATTAGAGTTGTACTTCACTAACAAACTGCCGGTACCGGTCTGGCCGATGGCATAGAGATTACCGGAGTTGTCGATCGCAGCGTCCCAGGCATTATCATCACTGGTGCCGATATTTAAGGTTGCCGAAGCGAGCTTGATCCCGTTCATGTCGTACTTAATGATAGCCCAGTCTGTATTGTTTACACCCATTGAAGAGTAGCCTACCGCATAAATGAAGTGACCGTTGGGGTCGTAGACCAGCCTGTTGAGCTGATCCGTGCTCCCGCCGTCGTAAACCGCGCCTCCGGGCTGGGAGAAATCGCCGGTGAAGCTCGCGCCCTGCTGGGACGCAGTGGTGGTGATGAAAAGACCGTATAAGTCATTAGCGGCATAATTGACATCCTGCATCGTGCCATTGTCGCCGATAAGACTGCGGTTTACCAAGACCAGGAATTTTTTATCTATGCTGTCATAAGCGACTGCTCCGCCAAGCGCGTCTTTCCCTGAAACCAGGGAGGCGATTTCAGTGTCCGCGCTAAGCGGAGTTCCGGAAGCGTCAAAATACCGCATATGCACGGTAGTAGTCGAATCCGTGTTTTCATTCCAGGTTATAAGGTATTTGGAGCCGTCCCAGACCAGCAGCGGGTATTTCTGCGGACCCACAGCGGCGGGTATCTGGAACGCTGAAGACACCGTGCCGTCATCAGAAACGAACCTGCCCACCGGGTGATGCGTGCCATAGCCGTCGGACTGCGTATATGGCGGATACGGCTCATGATAAGCTACCAGGAATCTGTCGGTATCGGCGGCCACTGAAACTCCCGAATCGTCGGTGTCGGCGACGATGGCGGCGATGTCAAATAAGGGCCCCATGGTCCCATTCGTCTCTATAAAGCGCCCCTTTATTGTTCCCGAGGAAGAGTCATTACCCCACTTCATAGCCGCGAAATATTTGCCGCGGGCGAACGCGATGGCGATACTCTTTTCAGCCTCTCCGATTTTAAACGCCCCTCCGACTTTATTCCCGGCTTTGCTTACGAACTGACCATTGGCGTTGGCATTCTCGTCAGCCCACACTACCAGGTAATTGACTCCGTCAAAGGCTATACCGTCTAATCGATGTACCGCGTATGCGCTGTCCGAGTTTATCCAGAAAGAAGACCCGACCTTATTCCCGGACGTGTCTATGAGCTGACCTCGCATATACCCTTCATAACCAGGCAGATTGCAGCTCCAGACCAGAAGAAAATTTACGCCGTCAAACGCTACTATCGGTATATCATCGCCGGCGCCATACTCGGTAGAAGTATTGAAAGTGATTTCCGGGCCGGACTGTGTTCCGTCGGGCGCGATGAGCCGCGCTCCGATGTTTGCGCCCGCATACCTGTACCCCACCAGGAATTTGCCGCCGCCATACGCGCCGAACAGGCCAAGGTCCTCCACATCCGTTTCCCGGATGACGAACTCGTTCGGTCCCTTGGCGTGGTTTATGACAGGAGAGGCCGGAACCATTATTTTTTGGGCGTATATGCTGGAGGAGATCATCACGCCTACTACAAAATCGCCGCCGGCCGGGACCGCAAAAGCATTATGGTTGGAAGTGTCCGTCGTCAAACCGCTCATCACGGTTTGGGCCGGGGCCAGCGTCTGGCCGCCGTTGGTCAGCACGACGGCGTTCAGGGCCTTTTGCACGGAACTGTTGCCGTACTGATAGGCGATCGCCACGGCTCCGGCTGAATTCGTGGAAATGGTGAGATTATTTCCGTCCATGGTGAGAGATGGATAACTCCCGGTTCCAGGTGTCAGAGTGTCAACGGCATGATCCCACAAAACTCCGGTCCCATTAGGATCCAATAAAGCCGCGTGTATCACGGCATTGGCGCTGACATCCTCAGCCCAAGAAACTATTACGCCGCTGGAGGTGGAGACGGCATAAAAAGCTCCGGTGTCGTCGTTGTTCCCGTGATTACTATTGATGTACATATTAACGCTGATCGTGAGAGGCCAGTTCGGATACAATACACCGTTGGCATTTATCCTGATGGCGTTAATGTCCTGGGTAACAGCGTCGGCCCAAACAATATAGGCCCCGGAAGCGCCGTCAGGGAGCACAAATAAACGCTGGATATTTGCCGTTATGGTCGAGTAGGTAACGCTCCAGTTCACATTGCCGTTTGAGTCAACGCGGAAAGCGCTCAATTCGGTCTGGCCTGTTACAAAAATAGCGCCCGCATTTGACTGCCCGCCGCCGGCGGGAGAGGACGCCGGCTCCGCCCATCCGAATGGGGCGGTGATACCGTTGCCGGAGAATTTTTTAGCGCCGCTGCTCATGCTGACAGCCTGTACAAAGCTCATTTCCTCCTGGCCGTTAGTTGAAGTGGAGAAAGCGATAAAGGCGTTGCCGCCCGCCAGAGATATTTTCTCTCCACAATGTGCCGCCGGATCGGAATTCAACTGTGTCGGCCCCCAGAGCTTAGCACCGCTGGAGTTAAAGTCTGAGATATAGCAATTTGAAGAAACTTCGTCGGCATACACGGTTACAAAACCGCCGGAACCGTCAGTCCCGAAATAGTCCCGGCCTCCGGTTTTCTCACCTTCGGTTATATTGGACACAACAGTGACGGGACTGCCCCAGACATTGCCGCCGTCAGCGTTAGAAAGACGTTGCGCGAGTATATCGTATTTCTGGCCATGATAGGTCTGACTGTCCCTTGTCCATACCATATAGGCGTCGCCGGCGGGCGCAGGGACAAAAGCGACGGAGTTGCACCATCCTTCGCCCCCGAGACAAGGGCTGCTGAACACTTCATTCGTGACGTTTTTGCCGCCGAAGTCGGCGGTAGGCCATTGGGTTGTCGCCGCCACGGCGGAGCCGGTTATAAAAAAGGCCGCCAACAGAAAATTAAAAAGAATATTTTTTATTTTGTTCATGGTCGCCTTTCCATCATATCCCCGGGCACTTTCCTTAATAATAAATGCAGCTGTGTGGTTTTTCATCAAATTCGGGGACATAAGTTCAACCTCCGAAACATTTCCTCAATTATTAATATAAAACGGCTGCTCCGCGGTACGGAAGAACAAAGAGTTGCGTCTATTTGAGACGTAAACAGCAATTATGATTAAATCAAAATGGTATTTGCGAAAAAAAACAATTCAGAAGTCAACCTTAGAATTTAAATATTAGTTTAAATCCGTACGCTTGTCAATCTAATTTCTAATTTGTTCAAAATTTACCAAATAACTTAAAAGTCATAAAAACACCTGCGAGCAGCGGGCCTCACCAAATGTGGAATTTTATCATGGTTCCGCCCCCTCATAAACGCAATTCAGAGGGACAGATTTAAAAGCGGCAGGATTCAGGTTAGCTATTATTCCAGCGGCAGGGGGATTGTTATTTTTTAGTACCGTTCGCCTGTAGTATTCTCAGCGCGGAGGCGGCTGCTTTCCGGACTTGGGCGGAGCGGTCTTTTAACGCGCTCTTGAGCGGTTTTATGGCGCGTTTGTCGCCAAGATAACCCAGGGCCCTGGCGGCTGAGGCTCGGACATAGGCGGATTCATCCTCCAGCCTTTCGATCAGCGGCGCCAATGCCCGCCTGTCGCCGATTCGTCCGAGGGCCGAGGCTGTGATGCCGCAGACCTGTTCGTTTTCATCTTCCAGAAGCTCCAGTAAAGGCGCGACCGCTTCCACCGCTTTCATTTTACCCAGATCGAACGCAGCCCCGCGGCGCTTCTGCCAGTCCGGATCTTTAAGCAGCTTGAGCAAGTCTTTTACTTTGGGGTTGATGGTTTCCTGCACGATAGCGGCCGCTGCGGGAGGCGTGGAAACGACCGGGATTTCTACGCTTTTTACCGCGATCTTGTTCGTTTCCAAACCGGCCTTGGGCACTTTGACCGCCTCCGGCTTTCCGAATGCGATCGTAATAGAGATCCTGTGCGTCATACCGATCGTCCCGAATGGCAGAAAAGCGTAATCCAGCCAGGACTGCCTGAAATTGAGCCCCGCCCCGATAGATATTCCGCTCAATCCGTCAATATCGCCTAAGGTTTTGGAGTTAAACCCCAATCTTCCGGCAAAACCCGTCTCCGCGTCATAATTCAAACGGTACTCGGTTCCCAGCGCGGCATAGGCCCGGTTATCCCGCGGGAAATTCACATCCAGGCCTATAAGCCAGTTTTTTGCTACGGGCAAAGAGCTTCCCAGCTTCACGTTAAGAGGCAAGGGGTCCGATTTTTGCTCATACTTAAAACTGCCTCCGAGGTTCTGAACCACTAAGGAAAGACTTAAATCTTTGCCGCGCCCGGAACAGGGCTTAGCTAAAACTCCCAGATCAGCCGCGAAAGTTGAAGCCGTTTTATCGATTTCGGAGCGGATGTATTTCCCGGACAGCCCGACGCTGTATCTTTCATTTAGAGGTAAAGCATAAGCCAGCGCTAAGCTCATGTCGCCCGGGCTGAAGCTGGTTCCGGTTGGAAAACCTAAAGGATCTGTTTCGTGAAAAGCCGGCATGGACAAATACTGAACGCCCAGGCCAAGAAAGCCGCGGCCGAAGTTCTGTCCATAGCCCAGGAATTCATAGGAGATGTCCGCAAGCAGCGCAGCGTGCATGAACATGGCCGAAGAACCGTTGATCCGCGACAAAGCCGCCGGATTCCAGTATATCGCGCTCGCGTCGTCGGCGACCGAGGAATAGGCCTCGCCCATTCCGGCGGCCCTGGCTCCGGCCCCGAGTTTCAGGAACTGGCCCGAGGACGTACCTTTATCGGCGCCGCTGAAAGCCGCGAATGAGGCGGATGAAAACAGACAAAGCAGGCAGGAGGCTATCCATACCCGCGGACAGGCAATAGACGAAAGTTTTATCGCCGGTTTTCCGTTCTTCATCTCTCTACCGCCACTCTAAAGACTTTTTTCTTACCGCGCCCTTCGATCAGGACTATATAAATACCGCTGGCAACCTGCTTGCCGGACCGGTTCTTTCCGTTCCATATGGCGTTGCCCGTCCCGTCCTCGGTCGTGTCATGAATGAGCTCTCCAACCAGCGTGTAAATGCGCACCCTGGCGCCCGACGGGAGATTCCTGAAAGTCATTAACTGCCCTGGGTCCCGGCTCGGCCTCAGGATATTCGGACCTATGGAGACGTTCGACAAGTCCGGCGCGGGATTGGACTGAATTATCTGGAAAACCGAGAAATGGTTCACTCTCGCCGTCACCATATTGGCCGAGTCATCCCTGGTAGAGAACAGCGGTATCCATACCATATGCGTCTCGTCGTAACGCGCGAGAACGAGCCTGGTCCTATCCATACCGCCCAGATCGGAATTTTTATATGACACGCTGAGTTCGACGTTCAGCGCGGGCTGGACGGGCTTATTCAGCGTAAGCTTTATGCAGACCGGCGTCGCCAGGGAACTCATCTCGCCGCTCGGCGCGGGGCAGTCCTGCGGGGCCGGGATACTGACGGTAAGTTCCACGTCTTCGGCAAAGGTGCCGCTGGGAATATCAATCGTCACCTCGCCGGACGGCCCCTGGAACGTGACCTGCGTATCCGTATTCGAATGGACGGTTTGCACCGTCGCGGAAGTACGTGTTGAGAGCGTAACATCATATGAGGTCGGTATATTATCCCCGTTAAGGGCCCGGACCATCGCATAAACGACCGTGCCTTCGGCAAGGCCGGTCAACGCCGCGCTGGTCGCGGCGACCGTAACCGTAGTCGTCGAGCCGCCGGCGGCCCAATATTTAACTTCATAACTCGTCCAGGCGGGGTTTGCTCCGCCGTCCCACTGTACCGCGGCGGAGGTAAGATAAACATCCGTAAATGCGGAGCCCGTCGGAGGAACGGCCAGGGTATAGCGTGTCACAAGAGCCGAAGCAGACCCGCCGGAAGGATTGAATGCGGCCACTTTGCGGGAATACGCGGTATTGGCGGAAAGACCAATTTCAGGCCAATTTACTACATCAGCCGCCAGGACGCCGGAGATGCTGCCCCCGGTAGAGTTTATCACGCTGTAGCCGTCCACATCGCCGGCGTAGTTCCAGGTCCAGCTTACAGACGAAACGCCGAGAGCCGTCCCGTTCAGGGTAAGCGCGCCTGGCGGGGCCGAAAAAGTAGTCGCGCTTGCCGTGCCGCCAAAACCACTGAACACACCTGACAGATTAACCGAGCGGACCTTGAAGTAATAAGTCGTTTTGGGGATCAAACCATTAATAAGCAGTTCGCTCGCGGGAACGGTCACTTTCACGGGGGTTATAAAACCTGGCTGGGTATCACGCCACACCTCGTAACCGGTTCCGGGTTCGGGATTGCCGTTGGGCGGCCAATCAAGATTTACCGTGGCCGAGGTTACGGCCAGGACCGTAATTGCGCCGGGGGCATATGCCAGCGTTACGATCGAACCCAATGGGATATCCGCCGAATTCGTCCCGCCGTTCGCCGCATGCACACGGAAGTAATGAGTGGTGTTGGCCTGCAGGGCCGGACCCGCCCCGCCGGTACCGAACCACGCCGACAGATCGTAAACCTCCGCGGTGTAGTTCAGCGTGGCGAAATTATCGGTTGAAACCTGGCACAAATACTGCGTCCCGGGCGCGTTACCGCCGCTTGTCCACTGCACTACGGCGCTGGAGACACCCACCACCGGGAAGGTATTGCCTGACTGGCCCGGCGGCATAAGGAGCGTCCGCGCGGACGGCAGCGCTATCCACGCCGTTGACTGGCCGTTATTGCCGATCGACTGCATGTGGAAATAATAAGTTACGTTGGCAAAAAGTCCGGTAAATGTCGCATGGGTGGCGATCGTAGTGCTTGAACCGGTCGCGCTCGCAAACTCGTCGCTAGAGATCTCGACCCTATATTGCGTCCACGCCGGATTGCCGTTGGCGCTCCAGTTCACCGTTATTGATGATGCGCCGATATCGGACGGCTGGCCAGCGAGCGGTTCCGCAACCGGCGTTATTGTCGCAGGGATAACGGCAAATGAAGTAGGCAGGCCGTTATAGTTCACGGCGAGGACACGGACGTAATAGGTAGTGTTAGGGACAAGGCCCGAGAACCATGCCGAGGTGTTAGCAGTCGCTGATCCGGCTGTTATCCATGTGAAATCTGACGCGGTCGAAATATCGGCCTGATACAAGGTCCCGTACGGATTCCCGTTTGCAAGCCAGTTCGCGGTGAGCGCATTACTTCCAACGCCGCTTATGGGAACCGCCAGCGGCGTGTTCGCCAAGGTTACAATAGAGGAAAGAGACACCTCTGCGGATGGCGTCGGGCCTTCAACACGTACCCTGCCATAATAAGTAGTGTTGGCTGTCAGCGCCGTGAAGACGGCGTTGATATCAGCCGTAACTGAGGAAACCACCGGCCCGGTGAAACTGGCTGCGGTTGAAATATCGGCGCGATAAAGCGTGCCCGCCGGGTTGCCGTTCGCGCCCCAATTCAGCGTTAGCGCATTAGTGGCCACACCGCTGTACGGCGCTGATAAAGGCTGCGCGGGAAGCGTCATAGTAGACGATGTTGCGTCATATGCGGTCGCAGTCCCGCCGTATCCCACCGCTCTCGCACGCGCATAGTAGGTCGTGTTCGGAACTAGCCCGGTGAACCCGGCTGTCAACGACTGGGTTACGGATGATACGGCCGTACCGAAGCCGGGGTCGGACGACAGGTCGGCCTGATAGGAAGTACCCGCAGGATTGCCGTTGGCCTGCCAGCCCGCGGTCAACGCGTTAGCTCCCACCCCGCTTATGGCAGTAGCAACCGGCGCGTTCGCCAGCGTTACGGTGGAGGACAGGGATGTATACGCGGACGGCGTCACGCCTTCGGCACGCACCCTGCCGTAATAAGTAGTGTTGGCGGTCAGCGCCGTGAACACGGCGCTAATGTCTGTCGTCACCGAGGAAATAAATATATCGGAGAAATCGGCCGCCGTAGAAATGTCCGCCTTGTATATCGTTCCAGCCGGATTGCCGTTCGCGGTCCAGTTCGCGGTCAGCCGTGATACGGAAACTGCCGAATACGCGGACGCTGCAGGGGGATCGGGCAAAGTCGAAGTCGAACCCAACCCCACGTATACGGTTGGCGTACCGGACTCGTTCACGGCACGCACACGCAGGTAATGGGTCGTGTTCGGTACCAGCCCCGCGAACACCGCCCACATGTTAGCCGTAGAAGACGTCACGACCAGCCCGGTGAAATCCGCCGCGGTTGAAAGCTCGGCCTGATACGTGGTCCCGCCAGGATTACCGGCTGCCAGCCAGTTTGCGGTCAGCGCGGTTGTTCCCACACCGCTTAGATCGGCCGCTACAGGCGCGTTCGCCAGCGTCACTGTCGAGCCGATATAAAGATAAGAGGTCTGCTCGTTCGCGCTGTTAGACGCATTAACCTCGAAGAAATAGACCGTGTTTGGTACCAGCGAAGCCGCGGCATAACTTGTCGCCGTGATGCCCGTATGGACCATGTCAAGCGATCCGCTAAAATCGGAGGCGGTGGATACCTTTAGCGTGTAGTTCGTACCGACAGGATTTACGTTGGCTTCCCATGCCGCCGTCACCTGCACGGAACCCAGCCCGCTGAACGGCTGCGCCGCCGCGCCGGGACGGTTCGCAGGCGTTAGCGCACTGCCAAGCCATGTATACGCCGACGGCGTAATACCGTCAGCCCTCACCCTGCCGTAATAAGTAGTGTTCGGAACAAGGCCGGCGTATGGCATCAGGATGTTCGTCGTCGCGGATGAAATAACTTCGCCGGTAAAATCTGCCGCCGTCGAGATATCAGCCTTGTATATCGTTCCCGCAGGGTTGCCGTTCGCGTTCCAGTTCAGCGTTAGCGCGTCGGCGTCCACACCGCTGTACGGCCCGGCCGTAGGCGGCGCGGGCAGCGTCATGGTCGACAATGTCGCGTCATATCCGGTCGCGGTCCCGCCGTATCCCACCGCTCGCACACGCGCATAGTAGGTCGTGTTCGGGACTAGCCCGGTGAACCAGGCAGTCAACGACTGGGTTACAGATGATACGGCCGTATCGAAGCCGGGGTCGGACGACAGGTCGGCCTGATACAAAGTCCCCGCAGGATTACCGTTGGCCTGCCAGCCCGCGCTCAACGCGTTTATTCCCACCCCGCTTATGGTCGTAGCAACCGGCACGTTCGCCAGCGTTACAGTGGATGACAGGAATGTATACGCGGACGGCGTCGCGCCTTCGGCACGCACCCTGCCGTAATAAGTAGTGTTGGCGGTCAGCGCCGTGAACACGGCGCTAATGTCGGCAGTCACTGAAGAAACCAGTATCACTGTGAAGCCGGATGCTGTTGAAATATCTGTGCGATAAAGTGTGCCCGCAGGATTGCCGTTCGCCATCCAGTTCAGAGTTAGCGCATCGGTAGCCACACCACTGTACGGCGCGGCCGCAGGCTGCGCGGGAAGCGTCATCGTGGATACCGTTGCGTCATATGCGGTCGCGGTCCCACCGTGTCCCACCGCACGCACACGCGCATAGTAAGTTGTGTTCGGGACAAGTCCCGCGAACACAGCCGACGTGTCAGCCGTCGAAGACGCCATGACCGGCCCGGTGAAATCCGACGCGATTGAAAGCTCGGTCTGATACATGGTCCCGGCCGGATTCCCCCCTGCCTGCCAATTCTCGGTCAGCGCGGTTGTTCCTACCACGCTTAGGGCGGACGCAACAGGCGCGTTCGCCAGCGTCGCTGTCGAGCCGATATCCAGATAAGAGGTCTGTTCGTTCGCGCTGTCTGCCGCATTCACTTTGAAGAAATAGGTAGTGTTCGGCACCAGCGGAGCCGCAGCATAACTTGTCGCGGAAATGCCCGTATGGATCATATCAAGCGAACCGCTGAAGTCAGAGGCGGTGGATATCTCAAGCGTGTAGTTGGTCCACGCAGGATTGCCGTTGGCTTCCCACGTCACAGTGACCTGCCCGGAGCCCAGCCCGCTGAATGGGATTACCGCAGCATTGGGCCGATTCGCCGGCGTAAGCGCGCTGTCCAGCGCCGTATACGCCGACGGCGTAATTCCTTCCGCCCTTACCCTGCCGTAATAAGTCGTGTTCGGAACAAGGCCGGTGTACCGCATCAGGACGTTCGTCGTCGCGGATGAAACGACTTCGCCGGTAAAATCTGCCGCCGTCGAGATGTCCGCCTTGTATATCGTTCCAGCCGGATTGCCGTTCGCGGTCCAGTTCAGGGTTAGAGCATCAGCGGCCACACCGCTGTACGACGCGGCCGTAGGCTGCGCGGGAAGCGTCATGATGGATACCGTTGCGTCATATGCGGTTTCAGTTCCGCCATGGCCCACGGCGCGCACATGCAGATAGTAGGTAGTGTTCGGGACTAGCCCGGTGAATCCGGCTGTAAACGTCTGGGTTACCGATGATACGGCTGTCCCGAAGCCTGGGTCGGAAGACAGGTCGGCCTGATATAAAGTACCCGCTGGATTACCGTTCGCCTGCCAGCTCACGGTCAAAGCGTTGGTTCCTGCGCCGCTTATAGTGGTAGCAAGCGGCGCGTTCGCCAGCGTTACGGTGGAGGACAGTGATGTATACGCTGACGGCGTCGCGCCTTCGGCGCGCACCCTGCCGTAATAAGTAGTGTTGGCGGTCAGCGCCGTGAACACGGCGTTGATGTCTGCCGTCACCGAGGAAATAAGCATGTCGGCGAAATCGGCCTCTGTCGAGATATCCGCCTTGTATATCGTTCCCGCCGGGTTGCCGTTCGCGGTCCAGTTCGCGGTCAGTCCTGATACGGAAACCGCGGAATACGCGGCCGCTGCAGGGGGGTTAGGCAAAGTCGTAGTCGAACCCAGCGCCGCATATGCGGTCGGGATCCCGCCGTGGTTTATCGCCTTGACTTGCAGGTGATAAATCGTATTCGGATTTAAGCCGGTGAATACGGCAGAGGTAAACGCAGTGGCGGAAGTTATAACGAGTCCCGTAAAATCGGAGGACGTGGAGATGTCCGTACGGTAGAGGGTGCCTTGAGGGTTGCCGTTAGCCAGCCAGTTTGCGGTCAGGGCGTTTGTTCCAATCCCGCTTAGGGCGCCAGCTACCGGCGCGTTCGCCAGCGTCACTGTCGAGCCGATATCAAGATACGCGGTCGCTTCGTTCGCACTGTTAACAGCATTAACCTCGAAGAAATAGACCGTATTCGGCACCAGCGAAGCCGCAGCAAAATTCGTCGCCGTGATGCCCGCATGGATCATATCAAGCGAACCGGTGAAATCATAAGCGGTGGAGACCTTCAGCGTGTACTCCGTACCGACAGGATTTCCGTTGGCTTCCCATGCCGCCGTCACCTGCACGGAACCCAGCCCGTTGAACGGCTGCGCCGCCGCGCCGGGACGGTTCGCAGGCGTAAGCGCACTGCCAAGCCATGTATACGCAGACGGAGTAATACCGTCAGCCCTCACCCTGCCGTAATAAGTAGTGTTCGGAACAAGGCCGGCGTACGGCATCAGGATGTTCGTTGTCGCGGAGGAAATAACTTCGCCGGCAAAATCTGCCGCCGTAGAGATATCAGTCTGATACACCGTGCCCAAGGGATTGCCGTTCGCCAACCAGTTAAGCGTCAGCGCATCGGCGGCCAAGCCGCTGTACGGCGCGGACACAGGCTGCGAAGGCAGCGTCATAGTTGATACTGTCGCGTCGTATCCGGTCGCGGTCCCGCCGTATCCCACCGCTCGCACACGCGCATAGTAGGTCGTGTTCGGGACTAGCCCGGTGAACCAGGCAGTCAACGACTGGGTTACGGATGATACGGCCGTACCGAAGCCGGGGTCGGACGACAGGTCGGCCTGATACAAAGTCCCCGCAGGATTGCCATTGGCCTGCCAGCCCGCGCTCAACGCGTTTATTCCCACTCCGCTTATGGCCGTAGCGACCGGCGCGTTCGCCAGGGTTACAGTGGATGACAGGAATGTATACGCGGACGGCGTCGCGCCTTCGGCACGCACCCTGCCGTAATAAGTAGTGTTGGCGGTCAGCGCCGTGAACACGGAGTTAATGTCTGTCGTCACCGAGGAAATAAATATGTCGGAGAAATCGGCCGCCGTAGAAATGTCCGCCTTGTATATCGTTCCAGCCGGATTGCCGTTCGCCAGCCAGTTAAGCGTCAGCGCATCGGCGGCTACACCGCTGTACGCCGCGGACAAAGGCTGCGCGGGCAGCGTCATAGTTGATACTGTCGCGTCGTATCCGGTCGCGGTCCCGCCGTATCCCACCGCTCTCGCACGCGCATAGTAGGCCGTGTTCGGGACTAGCCCGGTGAACCAGGCAGTCAACGACTGGGTTACAGATGATACGGCCGTACCGAAACCGGGGTCGGACGACAGGTCGGCCTGATACAAAGTCCCCGCAGGATTGCCATTGGCCTGCCAGCCCGCGCTCAACGCGTTTATTCCCACTCCGCTTATGGCCGTAGCGACCGGCGCGTTTGCCAGCGTCGCTGTCGAGCCAATATCCAGATATGCCGTCTCCTCGTTCGCGCTGTCAGCCGCATTCACCTTGAAGAAATAGGTTGTATTCGGCACCAGCGAAGCCGCGGCATAACTTGTCGCGGTGATGCCCGCATGGATCATATCAAGCGAACCGGTGAAATCATAAGCGGTGGAGACCTTCAGCGTGTAGTTGGTCCACGCCGAATTGCCGTTGGCTTCCCACGCCGCCGTCACCTGCACGGAACCCAGCCCGCTGAACGGCTGCGCCGCCGCGCCGGGACGGTTCGCAGGTGTAAGCGCACTGCCAAGCCACGTATACGCCGACGGCGTAAGACCTTCCGCCCTTACCCTGCCGTAATAAGTCGTGTTAGGAACAAGGCCGGTGAACGGCATCAGGATGTTCGTTGTAGCGGATGAAACAACCTCGCCGGTAAAATCGGCCGCCGTAGAGATATCCGCCTTGTATATTGTTCCCGCGGGATTGCCGTTCGCGGTCCAGTTCAGGATTAGCGCATCAGCGGCAACACCGCTGTACGGCGCGGCCAATGGCTGCGCGGGCAGCGTCATAGTAGATACTGTCGCGTCGTATGCGGTCGCGGTCCCGCCGTGGCCCACGGCCCGGACGCGCGCATAGTATGTCGTGTTCGGGACTAGCCCGGTGAACCAGGCAGTCAACGACTGGGTTACAGATGATACGGCCGTACCGAAACCGGGGTCGGACGACAGGTCGGCCTGATACAAAGTCCCCGCAGGATTACCGTTGGCCTGCCAGATCGCGGTCAGCGCGCTGGTTCCTACACCGCTTAGGGCAGTCGCGACCGGCGCGTTTGCCAGCGTCGCTGTCGAGCCGATATCCAGATATGCCGTCTCTTCGTTCGCGCTGTCAGCCGCGTTCACCTTGAAGAAATAGGTGGTGTTCGGGACCAGCGAAGCCGCGACATAACTTGTCGCCGTGATGCCCTCATGGATCATATCAAGCGAAGCGCTGAAATCTGAGGCGGTGGAGACCTTAAGCGTGTAGTTGGTCCATACAGGATTGCCGTTGGCTTCCCACGCCACAGTGACCTGCCCGGAACCCAGCCCGCTGAATGGGATCACCGCCGCATTGGGCCGATTCGCCGGCGTAAGCGCGCTGTCCAGCGCCGTATACGCCGACGGCGTAATACCTTCCGCCCTTACCCTGCCGTAATAAGTCGTGTTAGGAACAAGGCCGGTGAACGGCATCAGGATGTTCGTTGTAGCGGATGAAACAACCTCGCCGGTAAAATCGGCCGCCGTAGAGATATCCGCCTTGTATATTGTTCCCGCGGGATTGCCGTTCGCGGTCCAGTTCAGGATTAGCGCATCAGCGGCAACACCGCTGTACGGCGCGGCCAATGGCTGCGCGGGCAGCGTCATAGTAGATACTGTCGCGTCGTATGCGGTCGCGGTCCCGCCGTATCCCACCGCTCGCACACGCGCATAGTATGTCGTGTTCGGAACTAGCCCGGTGAACCCGGCTGTCAATGACTGGGTTACAGATGATACGGCCGTACCGAAACCGGGGTCGGAAGACAGGTCGGCCTGATATAAAGTCGCGGCCGGATTACCGTTGGCCTGCCAATTAGCGGTCAGCGCGTTTGTTCCCACCCCGCTTATGGCCGTAACGACTGGCGCGTTCGCCAGCGTTACCGTCGAGGACAGCGATATATACGCGGACGGCGTCGCGCCTTCGGCGCGTACCCGGCCGTAATAGGTCGTGTTGGCGGTCAGCGCCGTGAACACGGCCTTAAAGTCAGTCGTCACTGAGGAAACCAGTATGTCGGCGAAATCGGCCGCCGTAGAGATGTCCGCCTTGTATATCGTTCCAGCCGGATTGCCGTTCGCGCTCCAATTAAGCGTCAGCGCATCGGCGGCCACACCGTTGTACGGCGCGGACACAGGCTGCGCGGGTAGCGTCATAGTTGATACTGCCGCGTCGTATCCGGTCGCGGTCCCGCCATACCCGACGGCGCGCACATGCAGATAGTAGGTAGTGTTCGGCGACAGCCCCCCGAACCAGGCTGTCAATGTCTGCGTTACCGATGATACGACTGTCCCGAAGCCGGCGTCGGACGACAGGTCGGCCTGATATAAAGTACCCGCAGGATTACCGTTGGCATTCCATGTCGCCGTGACAGTGTCGGTCGCCGCGCTGACTGCGTCAGAGCCTGCTGGCGGATTGGCAAGCGTCGCTGTCGCTCCAAGGAGCGTGTAGTCGGACGGCGTCGCGCCTTCGGCCCGTACCCTGCCGTAATAGGTCGTGTTGGCGGTCAGCGCCATGAAGACAGTGTTGAAGTCAATCGTAACTGAGGAAACCAGTATGTCGGCGAAATCGGCTGTCGTAGAGATATCCGCCTTGTATATTGTTCCCGCAGGGTTGCCGTTCGCTGTCCAGTTCGCGGCCAGCCCTGATACGGAAACCGTCGAATACGCTGCCGCAACAGGGGGATTGGGCAAAGTCGTCGTCGAACCCAGCGCGGCGTATGCGGTCGGGATCCCGCCGTGGTTTATCGCCATGACTTGCAGATGATAAATTGTATTCGGATCTAAGCCCGTAAATACGGCAGAGGTAAACGCGGTGGAGGAAGTTATAACGATTCCCGTAAAGTCGGAGGCCGTGGAGATGTCCGTCCGATAGAGAGTACCTTGCGGGTTGCCGTTATCCAGCCAGTTTGCGGTCAGTGCGTTCGTTCCTACCCCGCTTAGGGCGGCCGCGACGGGCGCGTTCGCCAGCGTCACTGTCGAGCCAATGTCCAAATATGCGGTCTGTTCGTTCGCGCTGTTAGCCGCGTTGACCTTAAAGAAATAGGTGGTGTTCGGGACCAGCGAAGCCGTAACAGTGCTTGTCGCGATGATGCCCGTCCGGATCATGTCAAGCGAACCGCTGAAATCGGAAGCGGTGGATACCTTTAGCGTGTAGTTGGTGCCGGCGGGATTGCCGTTGGCTTCCCACGCGGCCGTCACCTGCAAGGAATCCAGCCCGCTGAACGGCTGCACCGCCGCACCGGGATGGTTCGCCGGCGTGAGCGCAGGGCCCAGCGCCGTATACGCAGACGGCGTAACACCTTCCGCCCTCACCCTGCCGTAATAAGTTGTGTTAGGAACAAGGCCGGTGAACGGCATCAGGATGCTCGTTGTAGCGGATGAAACGACTTCGCCGGTAAAATCGGCCGCCGTAGAGATATTCGCCTGATACACCGTGCCCGCCGGGTTGCCGTGCGCCCCCCAGTTCAGGGTTAGAGCATCGGCGGCCACTTCGCTGTACGCCGCGGCCGCAGGCTGCGCGGGAAGCGTCATCGTTGACACCGTTGCGTCGTATGCTGTCGCGGTTCCGCCGTGTCCCACGGCGCGCACACGCAGATAGTAGGTAGTGTTCGGGACAAGGCCCGATAACTCCGCTAAAGTGTTCACGGTCGCCGATGTCACAACTGTCCCGGTGAAATCCGGCGCGGTTGAAATAGCGGCCTGATACAGCGTGCCTGCCGGATTACCGTTGCCGCCCCATGTCATCGTGACAGTGTCAACCGCCGCGCTGAGTACGCCTGTGGCTGTCGGCGGGTCGGCAAATGTCGCGGTCGCGCCAAGGAGCGTGTAGTCGGACGGAGGCGCGCCTTCAACACGCACCCTGCCGTAATAGGTCGTATTGGCGGAAAGTCCGGTGTCGGTAAACGAAGTTCCGCTGCTCTGATAAACGACCGTTCCAGACCCAAGCGAGTTGTTATAGCTGGTGCCATAAAAAGCATATTGGTTTGGGGCGGTGGCGGGATCGGCTGTTCCCCGAACGACAAGGTAACCCCGGACACCTGACTGGGGTGTTCCAGTGTCCGCCCCCGGACTCCAGTTCAAAGTCTGACTGGTTTGACCGACAGCGCTGAACCCAGGACTCGAAGGGGCACCAGGGGCGGCCGTGTCGAAGGCAGAGTTGGCGTCTGTATAAATCCAAACATCCTCATACTCGATGATGGTGGCTGTCCCGCTGGCTGTGCCGCCCATCTTGCCCGCAGCAATTGCCTTATAGTCGGCCGTGACCCCAATTGCCGCCGCAGAATTGAAGGTCACCCTGTTCCATGTGTTTAATGTCGGCGTGGATGAGGTGCTTTGTGTAAGCGTTGCGCCTGTTTTGTAACCAATGTAAGCTCTCGGACCACCCGTTCCATTTTGAGTGCAATTCACATAGGCGCCCACATGAATGTAGTTGCCTGCGGAAACTGTGATGGCATCCGCGGTGTCAACTTCCCCATACGGGCTACCGCTTATATAAGTCGTGGCAACCTGAATTGATTTGCCGCCCGAACGGGTTGTTGCAGTATTGACTGACCAGGTCGAAAGGGCGGTGTTTCCCGTCACGGACCACGGCGAAACGATACTGCTTCCGTTCGCGCCTTGAGATTCAAAACTCGGGTCGGTCAAATCGACGGCGAGGGCGGAGTTAATACTCAAGGCGAAACCGGAGTAGACTATCAGCGCCGGCAGAGACAAGGCAAACCGACCAAAGCCTGCCGGGTCGCGCAAGGGCTTCTTGATTGAACGGTTGAATCTCTGGCTCAGAATTGGCCGGCGGAGCATCACAGGTAGTGACATAAGTTTGGCACTGATTGACTTCCACGTTTTCACATTCACAGACTAATGTGAGCGTAACTTTGACAGAATTCCTTCCGGCGTCTATAGTGCAAATGCGCTATATTAGTTTCTCTTGCCACTGCCCGCGAGACTTTAAGGACACCAAGCGGCAACTGGCAGCTATCCATCGTTCATCCTAAGAACGGCAGTTAACGCCAAGACGCCAAGAAGCAAAGGCGCAAGGGACAGGGAGATCAGCGCCAATTCATGAGACAGAATATTGTAGGAGACGACGTAAGGAGTCTCTGATCTCGTGTTGGTCGCCGAATAATGAGACTCCTCACGTCGTCTCCTACAGCTTCACGAATTGGCCCTGCAGGGAGCTGGTGAGGAAAACACAGGCTTAGATGGCTCACCCTACGGTTGACGATGCTCAGCAGCCGAAATCTTTGCGTCTCTGCACCTTTACGCCCTTGGGTTGATTCAACTGTGTTTTTCAGGTTCCCGCCGTTTTCAGGAATTGCGTGAAGAACACCAATTGACCCATTGGAGTCAGGGGCGCCTGGGGATCCAATTCCACAGGCGCGCGTAGGCCCGCGGTGTCCACGACCACTGACTAAGGTACAAAACAAACACCGCCAAGCTAAGATTCAGCCGGCGGTGTGAAAGTGAACGGAGGGGCGATTAGCGCACCCGGCGGAGACGCTTGCCGAACAGAAGCAGGCCAAGGCTGAGGAGCCCAAAGGTGGACGGTTCAGGAACAGCCCCGGGCGTAAAGTCGAGACCTTTAAAGACTTCGTTCGACGCGGCGGTTGCCAGTATGTTGTCCGAGGTGCTCGTAGAACCCAACCCGAGATCATCAATTTCTACCAGTGAATTGCCGAATGTTACGTCGGCAGTAGTGCCGTAAAGCTTTCCGTTCGCGAAGTCCGCCGCCAGGCCAAAAATACCCTTGCCGGCCCCCAGCGTGTAGGCCAAGCTCCAAGTGCTTCCACTCAGCGTCCACTTCTGAATGCCACCGGTTGCAGGAGTTGCGTCGGCGATGTAAGCCACATTCCCCACCGGGTTTATGGCAAAGTCCTGAGGGCTGCCATTCCCAGTAACGGTGAAAAGCGATGTAGGCGTGACCGCCGCTGTAGGCGCTCCGCTAAAAGCCTGAATACCGGCGGAAGTTGTGAAGTACAAATTGCCATTGAAGAAGTTAAGGGCACGAGGTCCGGAAGTATTGAATATAGTTGTGGTAGTAGGTTGGGTCAGGGAAAAAATGCCAGCCGAAGTTCCCGCGCTGGCAGAGCCCCCAATCCAATAATTGCCACTGCCATCCGTCACCG